>ERZ857998.283-NODE-283-length-75824-cov-21.825021_pt1 | contig 75824 bp, 66 predicted proteins | sample MGYA00519954_ERZ857998 | MGnify/ENA primary metagenome ERZ857998 (study PRJEB31778, sample SAMEA3449424) | human gut metagenome | biome: human gut; feature: human-associated habitat; material: faeces | place: United Kingdom | collected 2010/2012 ...
ATTTGATGATTACCACCATAGCCGCCACAAGCGATAGCTTGAACATTACATGGAAAATCTGACGGGCAGAATACTACCCGTCAGACCGTTACCCTGTGTAGTCCCTTGTAAACTGTACTTTCGTATGTGCTAAACTGTTCGTGACATTATTCTGTTCACTCATTATAATGTCCTCCTAATGTGCTTCTCTTTTCGTTCGCTGGCAGGCTTTCGAACAGTTTAGCACATTAGGCTTTTTCATCGCTTAAGTTCCTCTAAACCACGCGACTATCGCGTGGTTTTCGGTAGACAACAAAAAGAGCCTGCGGGCTCTTTTTTCAGTCTGTCGAAAAATCCGTCAGCGCGTCAAGAGACAGCCGGGTTTCTGGCACCTATAGAGAGAAAAAGCCGGGAAACCCAGCAAAGAAAACTCTCCTTCCACTTCCAACTTGCCAGCTTTTTCGGATTCATGGCAACAAATCTAAGTCTTACCCATTTCGTCACTTGGGATAGACCTCTGTATTGGGTATATCGCATGTCGTGTTTTTCTTTGGCGTCCACAAAGCCCCGCTCAATGGTTCCCCTGTGGCGCTTGTAAAGATCACGATACTTTAGCGTATGCAGGGCATCGTCAGCCAGTTCTTCGTACTCTTTCTAAATGTGCTGCCGTAACGTCTTTACGCAGTCCCTGAAATGCGTACAAAGTGCTCTGGTGGGATAGCTTGCGCAGGGCTTTGGAGCGATCTTGTACTCGCAGTAACCATCCCTGCTTGTGGTACTGTATTTTAAAGGCTGGTACTCAGGGCAAATGACGCAATCGTAAAATTCATCATATACATACTTCTACCACTCGTGGTTGCCCTTCATCGTTTGCGGGTGCTTGTATGCTGTGGAGAGTACCATGCCGTCATCAAACACCTTCCTGCAGATATGGGGCGTCTTGTAAGCGGAGTCGGCAACAAAAAAATCTGCTTCGGGAAAAGCCTCTGTTACCTTGTCATATACCTCATTAAATGTCACGCTGTTATGGACACTACCGGGAGTGATCATCGTTTCTATCACAAAGCCATGGCTATCACAGGCCGTATGAACCTCATACACAAACTGGCGTTCGTGGCCTCCTTTGACGAATAGGTCGGCTAAGTCGGGGCGATTACTCGCCCTTTCTTGCCTAAGAACCGTACGTGAGCGTTTCCACTCATACTGCTCAAGCATTTCATCACTCTTTCGAGCGGCTATCAAGATAGATTCTTTGGCAATCGGCATGAACATACGCCATATTTGCCACTTCTTCTTTACCGCCGCAGGACTTCGGTACTTTGAAGAAAATCTCCCTTTCCTCCGAGATATCCAGCGGCATACCACAGTGATAGCAACAGCCGTTCTGATTCTTCCAGATCAATTTAAACCTTCCTGAAAGTTTCTTCATTCCCTGATTAAACTTACGTTGTTTGAAATATTCCGTATCAAGGAATGGGCTCGCTGCTTCTCTTACTTTTGTGTGTCGGACAATCGGCGTATGGTCTACCCGTATCAGCTCCTTTGTTTCCGTGGAGAATACCCAGTTTTGGTTTCCTATGCGATGCCAATACTTCGCTGAAATCCACCATTGTCCTTTCTTCGGATGTCATCTTTTCGCCCATCTCCACAATAATTCATAGAGAATATAATCCAGATGTGCAAATGCTTCGTTCGCACATACAGACTGGTGATAATTCGTCCATCCTCGGATTTGTTGATTTAGCCTCATAATCAATACGTCCGGATTCCATGCTTTTCCGCGTTTCAGTATCGTGTTAGATAAATTCCGCACGATTGCCTGGATGGATTTCTTTGACGGCTTTACTATCAGCTTTCCGTTCCATTTCCGGGATGTCCAGCCTAACATAGGCCTTCTTTGGTGGCGGCGTTATATGAACTTCTGGGATATCGTGATAAGCATAGGCGCGGCGGCAAAGCTGCTCGCCACCATCATAAGCGTGATCCGGGGAAAAGGAGAGGGAAAGGGCGCTGTGGGAGATGTGAAAACTGCAGCTATCGCGATCGCTGCCATGAGTATAATATCAGGCGCAAAGGATGATGGAAGCTGAGTAGAACGAGGACATGATAAAATTTTAGCACATACAAAGCGTAGAGAATAGCCTGTATCAGCAGGGTCTTACGCTGTACAGAAGCAGCTTTCCATACCATGAGCAGAGTTTTATCTATGTGGAGCATCTCGCATACTTTCGGCCATGAGGGAAAGGCGGCATGGACAGCAAACTCTAGCTATGCTTTCGGGCATACAGAAGATCGCGATACTTGAGATAGATCCTCACATAGATGAGATCTCACTTTGCAGAAAAGGCTTTTATGAACGAAACGGCTTCGCGGCAAATCCGTTCCCGCATGTTCACCCTGCTGCCATAAGGAGCATAGCGGGCATGAGATTGCTGTAATGTCTTTTCCCCGCACGATAGCGCAAGCCGAATTTGATGGGCTTGCTTGTTATTTAGCGCACCGCGTCATGAGAAACACATATATCGATTCTCTCGCTTAGCCATCGACCCACTTATGCTTTATAGGTGTAAGAAGACGAAATTTGCTTCACTTCTTTACCCTTAAGGGTCATTTATTCTTTTCTACCGGACGCCCGTAGACTCGCTCAAAGATGGGCGCGAGGTATTCTATGGAGCGCTTGGCGCAATCTTCCATGGAAGGCCACTGAAATACCTCCGTGCAGAACAGGTCGTCGTAGCCTACGTCGTGGAAGGTCTGGATGATCTTGTTAAAATCCAGGCCGCAGTTGCCGGGATAGCGGCGGTTGTTGTCGCACAGATGAACGTGAATGTTGATATCTGCGTAGTCCCTTATGGCTTGATACAGGTCTCTTTCCTCAATATTGAGGTGGAATATGTCTATCATGGCCTTAAAGTTGGGTCTGTCCGTTAGCTCCACGATGCGACGCGCCTCGGCCATGGTGTTTACGAAATTTGTCTGCATGATGGTCACGTTTTCAAGCGCAATGCTCACTCCCTGGGGTGCTGCGTAATCGCTTATCTCGCGGAACGCGTCAATGGCCCATTCCTCGGTCTGCCGCCGGTCTAAGCCGGGCGTATATTGTCCGCGTACCCTGCCTATATTGATCTTGGCACCCTCAAATGCGGCAAAGTCGATAATGCCCTTTACACGATCGATGCACTCCCGCCTGCGCCCAGCATCCGGATCGGTAAAGTTCAGGCCCAACTGGCCGAATATCTCGCCTGTGCATATAAGGCCCACAACAAGGCCAAGGTCAGTGGCGGTATTTTTTACCTCGCGCCAGTCCAGCTTCTGCGGGTCGATGGTCATAAGCTCGACCCCATCATACCCCAAATCCGCCAGATCGCCGAAGGTTTTTTGCAGCGGTCCCTGATAGGCCGTTACGGAATCCGCTTTTTTTACATCCGGAGTAGCTACTTGATAACACAGTTTCATTTTTATCGCCTCTGATTCTTACTTGATCTTATCGTTATGTTGTTAAAACGGTTCAAAATGATTTGAACCGGCAGAAGAAAATAACATTCACTGTTCCGCGTGGCCGGAACGATTTACTTGCGGGTTGATATTAAGCATAAGCAGCTCCGCGATCTGTTCTATACACATATCTACGCCCGTAAATACGGGGACGCCCGATATTTCGGCGACCGCGCCGCGCATGTGCGCCGCAGAGGCCTGCGCCATGATAATGCTCTCGCAGCGTACGGCCGCGCCCGCCAGCCTTCGTACTAATCTATCGTGCTTTTCCATGTCGCCTGCGCGCAGCGCCATGATGGCGTCGTTATCGCAGAGGATCTGTAGCTCTATATGTTTGCCTTGCTTTTTCGCCTCCAGTTCGATCATCTCCGTCATAGGAGGGACGGTCCCAAAGGCGGTAGATAAAAGGCCGATCTTGCTTGAGACGGACACGGCATTTTCTATCATAGCGCCGTCTATAGTAACGATTGGCGCTTTGATGAGTAATCCAAACTGCTTTACTGTAGGCGAAAGCTGGGAACAGGTGGTGACGATAATATCCGCCCCGGTAAGCTCGGCGGACATAAGATCCAGCAAAAGGCGGCGCTTATTTGGATCCGTAAATCGGCCTTTTTCGGAGGGCAGAACATCGAACGCTAGAAAATCATCCAGCATATTGTGTATTTTCAATTCTTCGCCAAGTCCGCCAAGGGCGGCTCTCAGTTTTCCTTCAAAGCTTTCGTATACGCTCTTTACCGTATGAATGAGCACGATTCTTTTCACTGCAGGTCACTCCTTGTGTAATGTATGGGTAAGTATTACCAAAATCGCGACTATGCTTCTGCTGACTTTATTTATATAATCGCAAAATTATTATATAATCGCAAAATAGATTAGGCAAGCATTTCTCGATTTTCTTTTTCGCGCTCTGCGAAGCTAAATAAAATTTTTGCGCTACTTGACAGATGCTTCTTTGCTGTCGTATGATTCAAGGCATGAATAAAAAATATATACCATCGCTCCAACTTATGGAGATAATGTATCCCTACGGGGACGCGCTGGATACCCTGTACGCACTTTCAAAAGCCCTGTCCTTCGGCTTCTATCAAGCCGTGGAAACGGCGGTGCTTTGCGATAGGCAAAGCGCTCGAAATGCCCATCTCATCTGCGAGGACGCAGGCGTTCGCTGGACTTGCTGGGCCTCTCCATTTATCAATTCCGAAGGGCTCAATATCAGCAGTCTGGATAGTGATGTGTGGAAAAGCTCCGTGGATCGTCTTATCCAACTTATGGATATTGCCGCGCAGAGCGGAGCGCATGCTTTTGCATTCCTTAGCGGCACATGCCCCGATGACAGCGCCATGTTGCCCTGGGCTCTTGAACGCGTTACAGAGGGCATGTCCACCCTTGCGCAAAAGGCCCTTCAGTACCGCGAGCTGAATATCTTGATCGAGCCATTGGATCGCGATATACATAAGCATGGCACCATTGGCCCTTCGCCGGATGCCGTAAAGCTTATCCAAGCCGTGCGCAAGGTGAACACGAGGGTGTATGCCGTGTGGGATTCGGCACATATCGCTCTGCAGGGTGAGAATCTCTCGGATTCCGTGCGGCTTTTTGGCGATGCAATCGGTCAGGTGCATCTTTGTAACGCCGTTCTTGATCCCACGAGCACACTTTACGGGGATTATCATATCATGCCCGGCGCGCCTGGATATCTGGACGATGTTGCCGCCGCCACGATACTACGAGATATTGCTCAGCTGGATATTCGTCTGCCCGAGATCCCAGTCGCCATAGAGGCGCGGCCTTTCAGTGAACCTTGGAATGCCGAGCGGACTACGCGTGAGTTCCTGACTCATGTGCTATCTATGATATAGCTCTTGCTACGGAGTTACTGCATGCTTATTGGCTGTTGTTCGACCATAGATAAGTATAACGATGTTGTAAGGGCGGGCTTTGATTATATCGAGCTTCCAGGCGGCGCACTCTCGGCGTTAAGCGACGGCGTTGCGGATGAGTGGGCTCAGATCATCCATAATATTCCCTGCTTGGGGCTCAACGCGGCCGTGCCTCCCCACGTGGCCCTTTGCGGTCCGGATTTTTCGGCCGCCGCTTCCAGAACTTATGCTCGCTTGCTCTGCAAAAGGGCCTGTCCTATCGGGGTAAAGATGATAGGCATAGGCTCGCCCCAATCTAGGCATGTCGCCCCGGGGTACGATATGGAGCTTGCGTGGAAACAGGCGGAAGGCTTTTTATATGAGTTGTGCGATGAGGCGGCCCGGTTCGGCATGACCATTCTTTGGGAACCTCTTAACCTGTCCGAAACCATATTTGGGGTGGACAGCATGGAATCCTATGAGCACATAGCGCGAATAGCGTCCTCAGGTATAAACAACATAGGCATGGTGGGAGATTTCTACCATATGGCGTATAAGGGCGATACCGTGGATACCCTCAAGCACACTCTCCCCATGATAAAGCACCTGCATATAGCAAGCCTTTCCGACGGCAAGCGCGGCTATGCCACAGACGCTGACAGGCCCACGATGCTTCCCCTGTTCAAGGAATGTGCTATTGCGGGACTGGATACGATATCGGCCGAAGCATTTGACGGAACAGTGGCGGAGGATGGAAGCGCCTTCATCAAGACTATAAAGGATTGGATCAAAGATTGCACATAGAGCCGCGCTTTTCCCTAGGAAATATTATACATTTTATATCATGCGCGCTGCCGAAGCGCACATGATGCGATAAAGACCCTGATGCCATCCATTGAGGATGGCATTAGTCAGTAAGACAAGACTTTTCCAGACTCTGCACCTCGCCAAAGCAAGCCATTTAGGTTTTCCACTTTCACCGAAAAAATCATTTCATAATATTCTCTAATGTCACTATCCAACGGTAAAAAAATTATTTAAAAAAAGAAGAAACTGCCTCTTGACATTTTATAGGAAAAGGTGCATTATAATCATTAAGTACCTAATAGTTAGGTACTTAATGAAATTCGAATATAGCCTTTTGTGGATAAACTCTCCTATCTATAAGTGCCTATTCCGAAAGAGTTTCCTACACAGAACGGATCGAAGAGGGAAAAATTCATGCATGAGAAAAAATCGTCCACCAGTGTTTTTACGGATTTGTTTTCCAAAGCGGTTGTTGGCTTCCGCAAGGTCGCGATACCTCTTTGGACGAGTATCAATCTGGGTTCCGGCCAGCCGAGAGTGCTCATCTACCTTAGGGATAACGACGGCTGCAATCAGAAGGAAATAGGGCATAACTGCAAGGTCGAGGGTGCGACAATCACGGGTATGCTGGAGAGTATGGAGAGCAAGGGCCTTGTCAGCAGGACTATACCCGATGATAACAAGCGTGCAAAAAAGGTGTATCTCACCCCGGCGGGTAGGGATAAACTGATGGAGGTCTATGCCGCCTTTGATATGCTCAATGTCAAATGCGCGAAAGGCTTTACAGAGGAGGAGCTCATAGAGTTTGAGCGTTTGCTGAAAAAACTCATACAAAACCTATACTCGTAAGCACGACTACTATGGTGCGTGTCGGTGTACACCGCAAGCGGATGGTAAAAACAACTTTATGTTGTATTGATTATGAAATAAAAACTATCCAGCAAAATTGTAATGGAGGTTGTTATGCAGTTTCTGTGTCTCCAGCTTCTCAATTCACTCTCCTACGGGTGCCTGCTATTTATGATCGCAAGCGGGTTCTCGCTGATATTCGGCCTGATGAAGATAACGAATATGACTCATCTGGTTTATTTCATGATGGGCTCGTATATCAGCTATACCGTATGTATGTGGACGGGCAGCCTGTTTTTTGGACTTGTGGTGGCGGCGATCATTACGGGGCTGGTGGGGTTTCTGGTGTTCAAGGGATTCCTATACCGGTTGAGGGGAGAGGGCTTTAGCCAGGTGCTGCTTTGCTTGGGTTTCATGTTCGTATTGGACGATGCGCTGCTTGCGATATTCGGCGGCTATCCGAAAAAAACGCCCAACCCAGCATGGCTCAGCGGCGCGCTCACGATCGGCAATTTTTCCTTTCCTAAGTATAGGTACTTTGTTATCGTCATCGGCATTTTGATCGCCATTGCCATAAACCTCATCGTCAATAAAACCAAGCTGGGTGCGCTGATTCGCGCCGGGGTGGATGATGATGAAACTGTGCAGGCCATGGGTGTGGATATAAGCAAGCTGTTTTTGGCAGTGTATGTGGGCGCTACCTGCCTTGCCTCGATCGGCGGCTCCTTGGCGGGGCCTGTGCTGAGCATGGAGCCCAAGATGAGTTTTTCATTACTGCCCCTCGCGCTTGCCATAGTTATCATAGGCGGCATGGGCAATGTGAACGGCGCGTTCTTTGCAAGCCTTCTGGTGGCTACCATAGATAATTTCTGCAAGGTGCTTATGCCGGCAATGGCCTATTTTTCGGTGTTCCTTCCCATGGCGCTTATTCTGGTGTTCAAGCCGGAGGGACTCTTTACGCGCCGGACGGGTATGAAGAAAAGGGAGGCGACAAAGCAATGAAACAGCTATTTAAAGGGCGCTATCTGCCCAATAGCACGCAGAAATATCTGCCGCTTATCGTTATCCTCACCGCCATCATAGGCATAATACCCCTGTTTTTCAAGAATCCGTACATACTCACGCTGTTTTCGCTCATCATGATATACGGCATGCTGGCGCTGAGTATCGACCTGCTGTGCGGCTATCTGGGCCTTGGCTCATTGGGGCATGCTGGTTTCTTCGGCGCGGCTGCCTATTGCTGCGGCTACTTGAGCTCAAAGCTTATGTGGGGCTTCGTGCCCACGGTGCTGGGAACGCTTCTGTTTACCGTTGCGCTTACCGCGTTGTTCGGCTTTTTGACGGTCAAGACCTGGGGCGTTACCTTTATGATGGTCAATCTGGCGCTCAGCCAGATCATATGGGGCCTCTCTTTGAAGCTCACCTCCATCACGAACGGCGATAACGGACTGATGGGTATTGTGCGGCCTCAGATATTCGGAATCCCGCTGGATGATAACGTTACCTTCTATTACTTTATATTCGTGGTGTTTCTGCTCTTGCTTGTTTTCGTGTATAAGCTGGTGAATTCGCCCTTCGGCATGACGGTGATGGGTATAAGGCAGAGCCCCAAGCGCATGCAGGCCCTTGGCTTCAATGTAAATAAGCACAAGTACATCACCTTTGTGATATCCGGTGTGATGGCGGGTGTGGCCGGCATGATGTACGTTTGGTTCAATAGATTTGTAAGCCCCAACAATTGCAGCACCATGGCATCATCAAAAGCCTTGTTGATGTCTTTGGTAGGCGGCAAGGGAACGCTGGGCGGCGCTATTCTGGGTTCGGGTATCGTGGTGTTCCTTGAGAACATCATCAGCACCATGACCGAGCGCTGGCAGATGATACTTGGTATTCTGTATATCATTACTGTGACCTGTTCGCCCTTTGGCATGGTAGGAATTGCTCGGAATTTGTATAAGAAGTACCAGACGCAAAAAAAGAATCAAGGTTTGGAAGCCGAAAAACATGGGCTTTCTGAAAAACACAAATAATAAAAGGAGGAAACCAAGATGAAAAAATTGTTCTCTATCTTGCTTGTGTTCGCGCTGGTGTTTTCCTGCATCGGCTGCACGGCACAAACTCCCGCTGCAGAGCAGCTTACAGTAGAGACTCCGGCCGCGCCCGCCGCAGCCGAAAGCCCCTCTGAAGCTCCCACCGGAGCGCCCGCCGCTGCGGATGGCGAGCTTAAACCGTTCAAGATTGGCCTGATGATAGGCCTCACTGGCCCCAATGCCGCGCTTGGCTTGGATGGTCGTCACGCGGTGGAGCTGTATCTGGATCAGGTGGACTATGTTATCGGCGATTATAAGATAGAACTCATAGTAGAGGACGATCAGGTCGATCCTGAGGTCACCCTTACTAAGGCGAAAAAGCTGGTCGAAATGGACAAGGTCGATCTTCTCCTGGGGCCTCACGGTGCCGCTGGTGCTTATGCATTGCTCGACTATATCAACGCGCAGAAGATAGCTCTGTATATCCCCGGTGCTTCCGGCGATGATGTGACCATGCGCAAGCGCAGCGAGTATGCTGTGCGTACCGGCACCACCAGCTCGCAGCCTATGCATCCCCTTGGAGACTATGTAGCCAAAGAGCTTGGCTACAAGAAGGGTGCCATTATCAGCTACGATCACTCCTATGGCTATGAAGTGGCCGGCGGCTTCCAGGCTGCGTTTGAGGCCTGCGGTGGCGATATCGTTTACAAGGTGTTCGTGCCCAACGGTACCACCGACTTTAGCCCCTATATCTCTAACATCCCCGTGAATGATATCGACTTCCTGTTCTTCAACGCTTCTGGCGCCGATAGCATCCGTCTTACCGCGCAGCTTTCCGACTATGGGATCAGCGATAAGCTGCCCATCATAGCGGGCTGCACCCCCTGCGATGAAGCGACCTTGCAGGACCTCGATCCCTCCTGCGAAGGTTTCATCTCCGCGCTGGCATATGCCGCTACGCTGGACACTGAGGCCAACAAGAGCTTTGTGAGCGCATTTGAGAATGCTTATGGCAGCACCCCCGGCTTTGTCGCCGAGCAGTATTATACTGGTATGATGTTCCTGGCCGCGGCGCTTGAGAACTGCGAAGATCCCTATGATCCGCTTACCCTCATCAACACTATAAAGTCCACCAAGGTGGATAACGCGCCTCGCGGCCCCATAGCCATTGATGAGTACGGCAATGTTGTGCATAACGTATACATCCGCAAGGTCGAGGTGGTAGATGGCGTTCGCCAGAATACTGTTATCAAGACCTACGAGGATGTTTCCCAATTCTGGACCTGGTCTCCCGAAGAGTTTCTTGCGCATGAGAATTACAGCGCGACCTATCCGCCAGTAGACTAACGGAAATTTATCCCAATCCATCTGTCCCCCACAGAGGTGTGTCCTGCGGGGGACAGATAAAAAATATTCCCAATTTGGAGGAATGGCATATGAGTAATTCCGTTAAGGATGAATTTTGTCTGGAACTGATCGGCGTGGGCAAGAGCTTTGGCGGGTTGAGGGCTGTTGACGATGTAAACCTACAAGTGAAAAGCGGTCAGCGCATTGCCATAATTGGGCCCAACGGTGCGGGCAAAACCACGCTGTTCAATATGATTAGTGGCGAATTTAAGCCCACGGATGGCAAAATCCTGCTTTATAATCAGGATGTTACCAGATTGCCGAATAATAAACGGGTGCATATGGGGCTCGCACGCACTTATCAGATCACTACGCTGTTCCAGGATTTCAGCGTGATGGAAAACATCCTTCTGGCTCTGACAGGTACGCGCAAAGAAAAATTCATCTTCTTTAAAAATACCAAGAAATACGACGAGCTTTTCGAAGAGGCTAACGAGCTTTTGCAATGGGTAAACATGAGCGATCAGCAGGATGTTCTTGTGAAAAACCTGGCCTATGGCGATCAGCGGTTGGTCGAGATCATGCTGGCACTGGCCAGCAAGCCCAAGATCTTATGTCTGGATGAACCCAATGCAGGTCTTTCCGCGGCGGAAAGCAAGCATATGGTTGATTTTATAAAATCTCTGCCTAAGGATATGACGGTGCTGCTCATAGAGCACGATATCGACCTAGTATTTGAGGTATCGGATTATATCGTTGTTTTGCAGGATGGCCGTGTCGTGGCCTCCGATGTCAAGGATAACATACGCCACAATAAAAAGGTGCAGCAGATTTACCTTGGAGAGGAAGTTTAACGTATGCTTGAGCTAAAAGGCATCAATACCTATTATGACAACAGCCATATCCTGCATGACGTGTCTTTAACGATCCCCGAAGGACGGGCTGTGGCGCTGCTTGGAAGAAACGGCGTAGGCAAAACCACAACCCTTCGTTCTATCATGGGCCTCACGCCGCCACGCGATGGGCAGATCCTCTACGATGGCAAGGAGATACAAAAGCTCAGTGCCTATCAGGTGGCGCAGCTGGGCATAGGCTATGTTCCGCAGGGCAGGCGGCTATTCAAATCTCTCACCACAAAAGAGCATCTTGAGGTGTTTGAAAAGAAGGGGGAGTGGACTGTGGAGCGCACGCTGGATTATTTTCCCCGGCTCAAGGAGCGCCTTACCAGCAAGGGAAATGAACTTTCCGGCGGCGAGCAGCAGATGCTGGCTATAGGCAGGGCGCTTATGACCAATCCCAAACTTCTGGTGATGGATGAACCCACCGAGGGCTTGGCGCCCTTTGTAGTACGTGAAGTAGGAAATCTTGTGGAATCCCTCAAGCAGGAGGGGCTTACCATATTGCTCACGGAGCAGAAGATGTATTTCGCGCTGGATATCGTTGACGAGGTGTATGTAATGTCCAAGGGGGAGATCGTTTTTCACGGCCTACCCGATGAACTGCTTGGCAACGAATACGTTAAGAGCACATATTTGGGAGTGTAAGAGAAGCATATGCAAGAGCAACAACGTCGGAACGTGATTCTTATTATGGATCTGGCTACCATGCTATTTTGGAGTTCGCTTTACGCTTACGTTCCCTATCTGTCCACCTACCTAAACGCGATCGGCATCGTAGCATCCATCATAGGCTATATATCAAGCTCCTATGGACTGGCTATGCTCTTTACCCGGATTCCCATCGGGATATGGGGCGATATGATAGGCAGGCAGAAGCCATTTATATTCATGGGAGCCGCGTTGACCACGCTCTCGTCGCTTGGTATGTTTCTGTGCACCCACACGTTTTCGATGGTGTTCTTCCGCTTCCTCTCCGGAGTGGCGGCGGCTACATGGGTATCCTATATTTCATTATACAGTAGCTATTTTCCCAAGGAGAGGACTACCCGTGCCGTTGCGGCGCTAAATATGTACGCCAATCTCGGCAGGGTGATGGCCTCTATCATAGGAGCGATAGTATCAAAGCGCTTCGGCTATAAAGCCCCTTTCCTCGCATCGTTTTTCATTGGTGCTGCGGGCATGGTGCTTTGCTTCTTTGTTACAGATATCCGCGATGCGCCGCAGCCCAGCACGGAGCCAGAGCGGAGGATGAGCGTCCCTAAGCTGCTATCCACTCTAAAAGAACGTTCGCTGATCGTAGCCTGTATCTTTGGCGCGGTGGTGCAGTTTATCTCCTATGCCACCATATACACATTTACCAATACTTTTGCCCAGGATATCATAGGTGCCAGTCAGTTTGAGCTGGGCATCATGCAGGCCATAGTATCCGTTGCGGGCGTGGCGGCCACATTCATACTTTCTACAAAGCTTATAGATAAGCTGGAGGATAACACACTGATCGCTGTCGCCTTTGTTGTCATGACGGCTTCCACTCTCGCCTACCCATTCTGCCGCAACATGTATTTGCTCTATTGTGTACATTTCATGATGGGTATGGGCTTGGGCTTTGGGCTGACGCCCTTCATGTCCATGAGCATTAAATATGTGGAGCGCAGCAAACGGAGTACGGCTATGGGCGTTTTTCAGGCAGTATACAGCTTTGGAATGACTTTAGGGCCCATTGCGATGGGCTACATGGTGGAGTACGGCGGTTATCTGAGCGCGTTTTTGCAACTCGCAGCCTTCATTGCCATGACGGGAGTGGCGGGCTTTACGGCTTGCAGGGTAGCGCGGTTCGCTCATACCCAATAAGTCGGGGCGAAGCAGTCGATTGACCAAAGTTTTATATATTTTGTTGCTATGCAAAGAAGAATTGAAGGAGAAATCGATCTATGATGAAGCATCTTAGTGTGACCAGAGAAAACATGCGCATCGAATACAACGTACCTATTCCGATGGAGGATGGGGCCTATGTGATGTGCAACCTTTACTTCCCTCTGGAGGAGGGAGTGTACCCTGTGGTATTCACCGCCGGTGCATATGGTAAGGATCTGTATTTTCCCGAACTATATCCCGCCCAGTGGAACGCCTTGCGCATGGAGCATCCAGATGTTTTCGCCAATACCACGGCGATTCACATGAGCTGGGAAGTCGTAGACCCCGAGAAATGGTGCCCGGATGGTTATATATGCATGCGAGTGGACTCCCGCGGTTTTGGCTGCACCCCGGGCTATGCCGATCCATTTAGCCGTCGGGAAACGCAGGATATGTATAACTGCATCGAGTGGGCCGCTGCCCAGCCGTGGTGCAACGGCAAGGTAGGTATGAACGGCATTTCCTATTTTGCTGTGAACCAGTGGCAGGTTGCCGAGCTTCAGCCGCCTCATCTAGCCGCAATATGCGTGTGGGAGGGTAACTGCGACTATTACCGGGAGCTGACGCATCACGGCGGCATCTATTGCTCGCTGCAGGATAAGTGGCAGGAACGGCAGGGCAATCCTGTGCAGTACGGCTTGGGAGATTATGGCTTTAAGAGCAAGGTGCACGGTATGAACGTGTCCGGCGATGAAACCCTTAGCGAGGAGGAATTGCGCAGGAACCGCTGCGATATAGGAAAGGATATCTTGGCGCATCCCATGTATGACGATTATTACCGCGAACGCAACTGCAATGATTTTTCTAAGATCAAAACGCCGCTGCTTTCGGCGGGCAACTGGGGTGGGCAGGGTCTACACCTGCGTGGAAATATAGAGGGCTTTATGCGCGCAGGATCCGAGGAGAAATACCTTGAGATTCACGGCCTTGAGCATTGGACCAAGTTCTATTGCGATGATGGCTTAGCGCTACAAAAGCAGTTCCTGGGCTATTATCTCAAGGGAGAGGAAAACGGCTGGAAGGAGCGCCGTAAGTGCCAGTTGCACATACGGCACATAGATCACTTTGAGGAGCGCTGGGAGGATGAATGGCCGCTGGCGCGCACGCAGTATACCAAGCTGTATTTCCAGCCCGAGTCCGCTGCCATGAAGGAAACTCTCCCGCAGCAATCCGGAAGCTATACCTATCGCGGCATGGCGGATGGTGTTACCTTCATCTCCGCGCCGCTGGAGCAGGAAATAGAGATTACTGGCCACTCTCTTGCGCGCCTAACCGTTTCCTCTGAAACTGAGGATGCCGATGTTTTCGTTGTGCTCAGGGCCTTTGCTCCAGATATGCGCGAGGTCACCTTCTCTGGCGCTAATGACCGCTATGTGCCGCTTGCGCAGGGCTGCCTGCGGCTTTCCCACCGCAAGCTGGACGAAACGCTTTCTACGCCTTGGCGCCCCTACTATTCGCACGACGAATTGCAGCCGCTCACACCAGGAAAGAAGTATACAGTGGACATAGATTTGTACCCGACCTGCATCGTTTTGCCTAAGGGGTACCGCTTGGCGCTGACCGTGCGCGGCAACGATCATGTTTACAGCGGTATCACGCGTGAGCTCAAGGCGGAGTTTGAGACCCGCACGCCGCTCCCCGTGGGCTTCACGGAGATTGGTCTGGGTGCTCTAATCCACGACGATCCCTTTGATAGGCCTGCCGAGGTGTTCGACCGCAACGTAACGCTGCATATCGATGTGGACAATCCCACATACTTGCAGATTCCCATTATCCCAAAGCGGGATGAGAAATAAGAACATGAACATGGAGCAGTGTGTCGGTATACATGCTGTAAGGCAAACCGGCCTCGCTCCTTTTCCACGGGCGGATAAGTGTGCCGTCCGGGTGAGATGATACTGCGCAGAGGGAGATTTAAATATGAAGGTAGCTTGTGTTCAGCAGCCTGCCTGCGACATTGAAGCCTATGAGGCGACCTACGACTGGGTGATCAAAACCGCACGTGAGGTCTGCGCTATGGGAGCGGAACTGATCGTTTTTCCGGAGTGTGCCTATCCAGCCTATTTCATTAACAAGGAGGAGCGCTTCATGCAGTCGGCGTTGGAAAAGAGCCCGCGGTTGCTGGAAGAGCTTTCCAAGATTGCGCTTACCAACAAGGTCATGATTGCCATAGGCATAGCGCTTTGTGAGGACGGAAAGGTATACAACGCCGGCGTGCTGCTCGATGTGGACGGTAAACAGGTAGGCAGAGTCAACAAATCTAACTTCTGGCATTTTGACACCGACATCTTTACACAGGGGCGGGAATATGCCGTGTTCAATACTTCTATAGGCCTCGTGGGCATGATCGTATGCGCGGATGCCCGTATGCCGGAGATCCCGAGGCTGCTTTCCGTGAAGGGCGCAAAGCTCATTATCGATATGGCCAACCTTACCACCAACGGCAGGGTGCGCGGGAGTGTTTCCAATCCTCAGGCGGATTATCTGCTGCGCGTGCGCGCATATGAAAACGATGTACATCTCATCATGGCGGACAAGGTGGGACTGGAAGCTAACAGCGTGGTTTACGCGGGCAAGAGTTGCGTATGCGCTCCGGATGGGAGCCTCATCGCCATGGCTTCCTGCGATAAGCCGGAGATTGTACTTGTGGATATCACGCTGAGTGTGCCGGAGGGGCAAAACAACCTTTCCCTTCGCGATCCGGCACAGTACGCAATACTTACGGCCCCTACCGATACGCTGCCGGTGATGGACACTATGAACCGGCCGATCAGCCCGGATCGTTCTGCCGTGCTACTGGGCGTTGTACATGAATGCTGGCCGGAGTATAGCGCCGAATGCCTTGCGGCGGTGAAGGATTGGGTGGATACGCTCAAAAAGCAGCATATCAGTCTGGGGATATTCCCGGTCATACCCTGCGACATAGAGCGCGCGGCAATCATAGAGCACATCTGTCCCTTGTTGTGCGATATGGCGGTATTGCTTGCGGGTACGCGCGGCGGCGAGATCGTTGCGTATCTTTGTACGAAGCAAGGCGTTGTGGGCGAATACCGCGCCAAGCATGGCGCGGATGCTTCCTATTACAAATTGCCCTTTGGCACTCTGGGCGTTATGACCGCCTCGGAGGCACTATCACCCGAATATGCCCGTTGCATGATGCTTCAGGGTGTGGATGTGATTGCTTGGCTGGATGAAGGTCGCACCGCGATGACGGATGCCGTGCTGTGTGCGCGCGCCTCGGAGAATAAGATGTTTGTTGTGCGTGCAAGCGCCGGTGACGCGGATAACTCCGCCATCGCCGTATGCGACGGGCGCATTATTTCCGAAAGCTTTTGGGGCGAGCGGCAGGCTGTGTGCGCCATGGCGAGCATGAGCGCCGCGCGGGATAAGACTGTGATCTCCGGCACGCATCTAGTCTATGGGCGTCAACCGGAACAATATAAGGAGTTGACAAAATGAATAAGGTAATTAAAAACGCAAAGATTGTAAACAGTAGGGATATCTATTGCGCGGACGTGCGCATACAGGATGGCGTTATCGTAGAGATCGGACAGAATATCACGCCGGAGGAGGGCTGCACGGTGATCGATGCAGCTGGAAAGTACCTTATTCCGGGTGCTGTGGACGGACATACCCACATGATGGATCCGGGTTATACCGACCGTGAGACTTTTGCGCAGGGCACGGCTGCCGCCGCCGTTGGCGGCACCACCACCGTAATCGACCATCATAGGACGGATCCTTTGGTACACACGGCCGAAATCTTAAGAGAGAAGATAGCGTATCTTTCCGATAAGGCTGTGGTGGACTTTGGACTGGACGGAGGAAGCGTGCCGGAGAACATCGCCGAACTGCAAGCTATGTGGGACGCGGGCTGCACTGCCTTCAAGGCGTTCACCTGCAACCTGCATGGCGTGAAGGCCATGAGCAGCGGCTATTTGCTGGAAATGCTCCGCACGGTGGCTTCGTTTGGGGGTACGGTGCTAATCCACTGCGAGGATGACGGCATACTGACGGCTGAGGATGAAAGGCTTCACCGCGAAGGACGCATGGACTATATGTCGCAGATTGAATGGCGCTCCCCTCTCGCTGAGGAGATCGCGATCGATACGGTCCTGCGTGTTTGCCGGGCAACAGGCGCGCGCGTGATCGTTGCGCATGTGAGCTCGCCGCATTTGCTGCGTAAGCTGGCTGATGCGCGCGCTGAGGGCGTATCCATTTACAGCGAGACCTGCGCGCACTACTTCTACCTTTCCGAGGAGGATCTTGCGAAAAAGGGCCCTTGGGTGAAATTCACACCGCCCGTTACTACCAAAGAGAAAAACGAGGACATGTGGCGCATGCTCCAACGTGGCCTTGTCACGACCATTGGATCGGATCACTGTCCCTTCCCGCGCTCGGCCAAGCTTCCCGGCGAGAAGAATATATGGGAGGCGCCCAACGGGATACCCGGCGTGGAGACCAGCATGCGGCTCATGCTCAACGGTGTTGCGGCGGGGAAAATTAGCATCAATCGTCTGGTAGAGGTAATGGCAGAGAATCCAGCGCGCGTTTATGGACTGGCGCACCGTAAGGGCTTTATCGAGGTGGGCAAGGACGCGGATCTGGTTATTGTGGATATGGCGAAGGAGCAGGTGCTTTGCGATGAGCAGGTGGTTTCAAAGTGCGGCTGGACACCCTATAATGGAATGCACATCACAGGCGTTCCTGAGATGGTGTTCGTGCGCGGCGAGCTGGTAGCTAAGGATGGTTGTGTAGTGGGCAAGCCGGGACATGGCCAGTTCCTGCATCGCGGCGCGGTCACCATCTAACGATAAAGGGTATAGAAAGAGCCTGCGGGCTCTTTTTTGTATGCCGAAAAGTGGGGTATCATGGCAAAAAATGCTTTTAATGAGGGATGGTTTAATATATAATTACAAATATACGGCATCGGTCAAACGCATACATATAAACCGAATCTATCGAACAGCTACGGAAGGGGATAAAATCATGGGCAATATCATTGGCATGCTGGCGGGCGAGCTTATGTCCGGCAGCTCGGTAAAGCAGGTGGCAAAGGCTGCTGGCGTGAACGAAAAACAGGCGGAGAACCTGATGGGCAACGCCATACCGCTGCTGGTGCAGGCCATGTCGGACAATGCCGGCACAAAGGTAGGCGCGGAGTCGCTGTACGAGGCGCTGGGACAGCATAGCAACGGACTTTCTGCCGCCGAGCAGCTGGACAGAGCAGACCTTGAGGACGGCGACAGGATAATCGGAAAAATATTGGGCGACAACAAGCAGGGCGTGACCGAGGCATTGGCGAAGCAGGCCGGCGTTACAAAGGGCAACAGCGCCAAGATACTGGCGCTGCTGGCTCCCGTAATACTTTCCCTTATAAGCACCGAGACGAATACCAACAATACCTCCTCCGGCGGACTGTCATCACTGCTGTCCCTCTTTACGGACGATGACACAGGCCACAGTAACACACAGACTACCTCCAGCTCTGGCCTCGGAGATATCGGAACGGCACTTCTCATGGGGGCGCTGCTTGGAAACAACAATAACGGCAATAGCGGTTCTGCAGGAGGCAACCTGCTTACCTCCCTCCTTGGCGGCGGACAGCAGCAGGTGCAGCCCCAGCAGCAGTCCGGAGGACTTCTTGAATCATTGTTCGGGGGCGGCATGAGCGGTCAGACTATACAGTCCGGCGGCAGTGGCCTCGACGGAGCGCTGCTCAACAATAACACCAATCCCAACAGCATAAACCAGGGCAGCATGCTTTCCAGCCTGCTTGGCGGCGGCAATAACGATACCTCCAACATGCTGGGCTCTCTGGCAGGATCGCTGCTCGCAGACGCTTTCAAGGGCATGCCGCAGCAGAAGACGGCTCCAAGAAAGACAGCGGCAAAGAAAACCACGACAGCAAAGCCCGCCGCGAAGAAGACCGCAGCTGTGTCCAAGAAGACTACGTCTGCGAAAAAGACGACGGCAAAAAAACCGGCGGATAAGTAAGCACAAGCAAGACAAATCTGAAGGGAGATAATCAAAAAATGGCAAAGGAAATTAAGCGTGAAGTAGTGAAAGCCTCGGAGACTAAGGCCGAAGCCGAAAAGGCCACTAAGAACTAAGAAAAAGAAGGTAGATACCGAGACCGGCGAAAAGGAAGTCGTACAGGCCAAGCCCACCGGCAACGCAGTGCTCAAAAGGGTATTCGCCGTAGTGTTCTGGCTCTTGGCCATAGCGGCTGAGGTCGCGGCCATAATGCTGCTCAACGGCTATCTGTACATACCCTACGACCTCAAAACTCTGCTCATCATCGCCATAGCTCTGGATCTTATCTTCGTGATAATCGGTTCGCAGTTCTGGAAGAAGGCGAACCATATAAATCCTCCTTCCGAGAAGAATAAGGTATGGTTCTTCCTTTGCAGCCAAATGGGGCTCATAGTGGCCGTCATAGCCTTCTGTCCCCTTATCGTACTGCTGCTTAAGAACAAGGATAAGCTGGACAAAAAGACCAAGGTCATAGTTACCGTTATAGCAGCGGTCGCCCTGCTCGTTGCCGGCGCCTGCTCCATAGATTACGATCCCGTATCTCAGGAATCCCTTGCCGAAGCAAAGAGCGAGGTATCGGAGCTAACCGACGACGGCACCGTATACTGGACACGCTACGGCCGAAGCTATCATTGCGACATAAATTGCCATACCTTAGCCCGCTCTTCTACCCTCTACGAGGGAACCATTGAGGAGGCCTTCGCCGCAAGGCGCAATGACCCCTGCGATTACTGCGCAGGCGGCAGGGAAGCCAAGCTTGCCGAGCGCAATGCGGGCGAGGCAGCCGAGAGCACAGCAACTGACGAGCCTGCTGCCGAGACAGCCGAATAAGCCCTGGATCAAATACTCCCCCGGCGTAAACCGGGGGAGTCAGAGTGTCAAAAAAGTGGCTGAATGCCACTTTTTTGAGTTTTACGGGTTTTGCCTCTCGCATTCGCTCCCGGGCGGCAAAATCCGCAAAGTACGAAAACCTCTGGGTTTTCATCCGTTCTGACGCACATGTCGTCAGAGCCGGATTAAACATAAGGGGCTGCGGCCCCTTATCAACCCTGGGGTTTTTTGACAGACTGACTCCCCAGGCGTAAACCGGGGGAGTATTTTTGTCTATCGATCCATCAGCGTAAACGTCATGCTTATGGGGTTGTGGTCGGAGTAGGCGAAGCCCGTGTCTATGGCCTCCGCGTTTTCCGCCCTTACGTTGTCAGAGACGATGAAACCATCCACGGTAAGTATGTACTGCTCCGGGTTATATGGGCCGTCCGCGTTGCGGCAGGTGGGGACGGGGCCGTTTTTGCCCTCGGGTACCACCAGTGTAAGGCCGGTATTGGCAAACATGCCGTCGGGTATGGGCTGTGCCCAGGTATAGTCGCCCCCGTTTACGCCGAACACGGCAGCAGAGTCGCCAAGAAGGTCTTTGTTGAAATCGCCTCCGCCTATGACGTAATTGCCCTTGCCGTATTCGGCGGACATATCCGCTATGAGCATTTTCAGCTGCTCCTCGGCTATCTTGCCGTCGGAGGTGTAGGCGGAGAGGTGCAGGTTGTAGAGCACCAGCTCGCGGCCGTTATTTACGGGTATTCTGGATACGGAGTAGCAGCGGTCCAGATCCACCAGCTTCATAAAGCCCGTCTCTATAGGGAGGCTTATGCGCAATGCGGAAGCGATGCCGGGCATCGAGAAGGTCATGATGCCGGCAAGGGTGCTGCCGTGGGGCTTAATGAAGGGATAGAACAAGAAGGGTGAATTCCAGTTTTCCGCCCAGACGGAACTATAACCGGCAAGTTTCTCAGTGAGGAATTCCCTTTCGTCAAAGTGATAGGTGCGGGTGGCGTTCTGATCCACCTCCTGCAATATGCATATATCTGCGTTCTGGCTATTTATAAACTCAGCTATGTTTTCCATATTGGCTATCAGCCGTTTCTCGGAAAATGCCCAGGATTCTTTGCCGCCGTCCATGAAAAAGCCGTAGTCCGGTTCATACGCACCAAAGCCTATGTTGTAGGAAAGTATATTGTAAGGGACGCCTGCTGCGGCCGTTTTATCGGCTTCACCCTGAACATCCAGCGGGAGGTTATCCTCCAACCGGCTGTAGGACAGCATTACGTAGGCGAAGTAGCCGAGGAAGAGCAGCACTATGGCTAGAAGTATTACAAGCAGTATTCTGAGCGGCTTTTTCACGACAATAGATCCTTTTCATTATTTTTTGAATAAGTCCTTTACCGAGGACCATATGGTTACGCTCTTTGGTTCATAGGCGGATATCCTTACGTTTTCACCGTCCATGGCTATATGTATGGTGCCCAGCTCATCGGTGCGGAACACCCTTACGCCCATATTATCAAGCTTGTTCAGCGTGCTCTGGTGTGGGTGGCCGTATTCGTTGCCCTTCCCAACGGATATCACCGCGTAGTCAGGGTCCGCGGCTGCCAGGAAAGCGTCTGAGGTGGAGGAAAGGGAGCCGTGGTGCGCTACCTTCAGCACGGTACATTTGAGCTTGTCCGGCGTAAAGCGTGCGAGGGTGGTGTATTCTGCCGTAAGAGTATCCGGCCCCTCTGCATCGCCGGTGAACAGCATGGATGTGCCGCCGAATTTTACACGGAAGATAGCGCTGTAATCGTTGAGGCTCTTGTATGGAACATCTTCAAACGGCCCAAGCACCTCTATTGAAACATCGCTGTCCCAGGGTATGGTAGGAGTATTCTCCACGGATAGCTTGACTACCTTTACCACCTGCTTATTGAGGGCGGACATCATATCGCGGTATTCGGAGGATTCGTTTGCAACGTCCGGCATATAGAAGGTATCCACGTCCACGGTGCCCAGCACGCCCGCCATGCCGCCTATGTGATCGCTGTGGGGGTGTGTGGCTACGACTGCGTCAAGGTGCTTTATGCCCATATGCTTCAGGAAAGTGCGCACAGAGTACAGGGCGGTGCTTTCGCCGGCGTCTACCAGCATAGTCTTGCCGTTGGGGGATACAAGCAGCATACAGTCCCCCTGGCCTACGTCTATCATATATACGTGCAGCTCAGGCTCTGGCGCCGGGGTAGGCGAAGCGCCGGGCTGGGCAAGGGACGGATTTTGCCCGGAGCCGGGCAGGTTGATATTTATGTCTATCTCCGGCAGCTTTATGTCCGGCAGATGTATATTCGAAAAGTCCAGCTTGGATAAATCTATCTTGGAAAGGTCAAGGCTTCCTGTGTCCAGGCACCCTTCTTTCATTGCCATGCTTACCACAAGGGCAAAGAGCGCGATAAGAAGCAGCACCACCAGATAACGCATGGCGGTGGCCCTTTTCTTCTGTTTTTTGCTCTTGCGTGCCATACGATAGGCTCCTTTCGTAAATTCATGGGCTTATCGCTATATTGTATATCATAAATCACTTTAGCACCATAGATTGCGTAAAGAAAATAAATATTGACAGAAGGCCGATCTGAATATAGAATATTCAAGGTATTTTTTATCAATATTTGCAGTATTATTGAATATGCTGCGAAGCGGAGGAATCATAAATATGCAGGAACTTGAGCGCATACGCGAGCTTGTTCACGAGATCGCAGGCGTACCTGGAGAGCAGGTAACCCCCGAATCCACAGTCGATTCCCTCAACCTCGATTCACTGGACGTGACAGAGCTCATACTCAGTGTAGAGGACGAATTCGGAATAATAGTGGACGACGAATCGAGCATACACAGCGTTGGCGATCTTCTCTCCATGCTGCAAAAGACGGCTTGATACAACGGAATAAGAAGGGCGTGCCCAAACGGGTGCGCCCTTTGCCGTTATATTGCTATATAACTATTCCGCCGTTTACGTTAAGCACCGCGCCGGTTATGAACCGCGCCTTATCCGAGGCAAGGTAGAATATGGCCTCTGCCGCTTCTTCCGGGGTGCCTATGCGGCAAAGCGGAGTTTCGCCGGCCAGAGCCGCCATATTGTCGGTGGACAGCCGGGCGTTCATGTCGGTATCTATCACCCCGGGAGCGATACAGTTAACGCGTATTCCCGAGGGCCCCATCTCCTTTGCCAGGGCCTTTGTCAGGCCGATCACCGCCGCCTTGGAGGCGGAGTACGCTACCTCGCAGCTTCCGCCGGTGACGCCCCACATGGATGAAACGTTGACTATGCTGCCCCTTTTTCGCGATATCATGCCGGGAAGCACCGCGCGGCAGCAGTTGTACGCCCCGCCGACGTTTACAGCGAAGGTCCTGCTCCAATCCTCAGGAGAGGTGTCCGTAAAGAGCTTATCGCAGGATATCCCCGCGTTGTTTATCAGGGTATCGACGGGGCCGAAGGCGTCTTCTGCTTTTTTTATCATTTCGGCGCAGCGGGCAAAGTCCGAAACATCGCCCTGTATTGCCACAGCGTGGCCGCCAAAGGACCTGATTTTATCTATAAGGGACAGCGCCTCTGCTTCCGAGCGGTTGTAGTTTACGGCGGTAAGATAACCCTGCCCTGCGAAAAGCAGCGCCGCCGCCCTGCCTATGCCCCTTGAAGCGCCTGTTATGAATACGGTAGGCATTACGGTTCACCTCAAAACATGTGTTTAAATAAGATTAACATATTTTGCGCCCAAACGCTATCCAAAGCGTTGATAAACTTTGCCCGTTGCATTAAAATAGCAGATGGTGAAGAGCAATGTATGAATTTGTGATAAAAAACGGGAACATCATAGACGGAACAGGCGGCGCGGCATATAAGGCCGACGTTGCCATAGCAGATGGCAAAATAGCCAGGATAGGCCACATACCAGAAAGCGCGGCGCACAGCGCAATAGAAGCGGAGGGCAGGGCCGTTACCCCCGGCTTTATAGATATACATCGCCATGGCGACATGGCGGCCTTTCGGGATAACTTCGGCGCGCTGGAGCTTAGCCAGGGCTTGACCACCGTAATAAACGGCAATTGCGGCATGAGCGCGGCACCCGTGGATAAGGGCAACAAAGGTTTGCTCAACTACCTGCGCCCGGTGATAGGGGATATACTCCCATATGTAAGCACCGACACGATGGCAGGGTATTTCAGGTCGCTCGGCAGCATAGCGCTGCCTTTGAACTGCGGAATGCTGGTAGGATGTGGCGTAGTGTGGTCCTCTGTGCTCGGCGGAGAGCACCCGACCGAAGATGAGACAAAGAAATTTCGAAAAATACTGGAGCGGGAGCTTGCATCCGGAGCTATGGGCGTATCCCTGGGCCTGGGCTACGCGCCGGAGTGCTTCCTTACCACCGATGAGCTTATAAGCGGCCTTGAGCCACTGCGCAATACCGATATACCCATCACCTTCCATATGCGTCAGGAAGGGGACGGCGTGTGCGATGCCATACGCGAGGTAATAAAGATTGGCGAGACGCTCCATGCCCATGTGCATATCAGCCACCTGAAGGCAATGGGCAAGCGCAACTGGAACAGCAGGATACCCGAAGGGCTTGAGCTTATACGTTCTGCCCGTGAGCGTGGATTGAACATCGCCTGCGACGTTTATCCCTACACCGCCGGTTCGACACAGCTCATGCACATACTGCCCCCTGAATTCATTGAAGGCGGTACGGCGGCAACGATCGAGCGGCTGAAGGGAAAAGCAAACCGGGACCGGCTCCGGGACCGCATGGAAAAGGGCGGCGAGGGCTTTGATAATATCGCCGGCATGGTGGGCTGGGAAAACATAATCATGTCTACCCTGAATACGCCCGCCAACAAGCGCTTTGAGGGCATGACGGTGCAGGATATAGCGAAGGCGCGGGGAAACGACCCCATAAACTGCGTATGCGACATGCTTATAGAGGAAAACTGTGCCATAACAATGATAGACTTCATTACCTGCGAGGAGGATATCGCCCGGATACTCAACTGCGGCTTTGCCAGCGTGATATCCGACTCCATATACCCCGCATCAGGCAGGCCCCACCCCAGGCTATACGGCACCTACGCCAGAATAATACAGCGATTTGTAGGTGAGCGGCGGGATATGACGCTGGAGGCAGCCGTAAAGGCCATGACGTATACCCCGGCGAAGGCGCTGAACATAGCGGACAGGGGGCTGCTCAAGGAGGGCCTCTGTGCAGACGTGAACGTATTCGATCCGGCGGAAGTAAAGGAACGTGGAAGCTATGCGGATCCGGACAAGTGCGCCGCCGGAATGGATTATGTTTTCGTAAACGGGAAGCCTGCAATAGCGGCAGGAGAGCTTACTGGGGGCGCTTTCGGGCAGGTGATAAGGAGATAAGGCGCGTATCGGATATGTGCGGGGGCGGCGTAAAAAAATATTTTGCAAAAACCTAAAAAATATTTAGGTTTTATGATTGAAATAAAGTCTGAGCCGTTATATAATTATCAAAGGAAACATGGGCAAGCGTCCCAAACAGTAACTCAGTTTATATTTGCTAAAACATACCTCAACCACAGAAAGGAAAAGACAAGATGGATTACGAAGGCGTCAAGAAAGCTGCACAAAGCTATATCCCCGACATGACAAAGTTCCTCAGGGACCTTATCGCCATTCCCAGCGAGAGCTGCGAGGAAGAGGGCGTCGTAAAGCGTACTATTGAAGAAATGAAGAAGCTTGGCTTTGATAAGGCTGAGATAGACCCTCAGGGCAATGCCCTTGGCTGGATGGGTACCGGCGACAAGATCATAGCTTTTGACGGGCATATAGACACCGTTGGCATAGGCAACATCGCCAACTGGGAGCAGGATCCCTACAAGGGCTATGAGACCGATGAGATTATATATGGCCGCGGCGGTTCCGATCAGGAAGGCGGCGTTGTATCTGCCGTTTACGGCGCGAAGATCATGAAGGATCTGGGCCTCATTCCTGAGGGTTATAAGATTCTGGTAGTTGCTTCCGTACAGGAAGAGGACTGCGACGGCCTTTGCTGGCAGTATATCTACAATGAGGATAAGGTAGTTCCCGAGTTCGTGGTATCCACCGAGCCCACCGACGGCGGCGTATATCGCGGCCACCGCGGCCGTATGGAGATAAGGGTTGACGTGAAGGGCATATCCTGCCACGGCTCAGCCCCTGAGCGCGGCGACAACGCCATATACAAGATGGCCGACATCATCGAGGACGTGCGCGCACTCAACGAGAACGACGCTGCTGATTCCACCGAGATAAAGGGCCTTGTGAAGATGCTGGACGCCAAATACAATCCCGAGCATTGGGAAGATGCACGCTTCCTGGGCCGCGGCACCATCACAGCTTCCCAGATATTCTATACTTCTCCCTCCCGCTGCGCTGTAGCGGATTCCTGCGCCGTATCCCTTGACCGCCGCATGACTGCCGGTGAGACCTGGGATTCCTGCCTCGAAGAGATCCGCAACCTGCCCTCCTGCAAGAAGTATGCAAAGGATGTAAAGGTATCCATGTACATGTATGACCGTCCATCCTGGACAGGCCTTGTATACGAGACTGAATGCTACTTCCCCACCTGGATAAATAAGGAGACCGCAGCCCACGTTCAGGCAGTGGCCGACGCTCACAAGGCGCTCTTTGGCGACCAGCGCATAGGTGCGCCATCCGCAATGGATAAGCGCCATCGCCCCCTCATCGACAAGTGGACCTTCTCTACCAACGGCGTATCCATTCAGGGCCGCTACGGTATCCCCTGCGTAGGCTTTGGCCCCGGCGCCGAGAGCCAGGCCCATGCCCCCAACGAGATCACCTGGAAGCAGGATCTGGCTACCTGTGCCGCAGTCTATGCCCTCACCCCCACCATGTACAAGGGCGAGAACAAGACCGACGACGTGTGCCAGTTCCGCGCAGGCAAGACCAACAACAACATTCGCTAAAATAATAATTTAAAATATTATTCGGAGGAATAAGATGAGCAACGTTAAACAGTTTACCGATAAGCTGGAAAAGCTGAACTACGAGAATATGTACAACGGCGACTTCTTCCTTACCTGGGAGAAGACTGACGACGAGATCCAGGCCGTATATGAAGTGGCCGACGCCCTCAGGCATCTGCGCGAGAACAACGTCTCCACCAAGATATTCGACAGTGGCCTTGGCATCAGCCTGTTCAGGGACAATTCCACCCGTACCCGCTTCTCCTTCGCTTCCGCCTGCAACCTGTTGGGCCTGGAAGTGCAGGACCTGGACGAGGGCAAGAGCCAGATAGCCCACGGCGAGACCGTCCGCGAGACCGCCAACATGATCTCCTTTATGGCTGACGTTATCGGTATCCGCGACGATATGTACATCGGCAAGGGCAACACCTATATGCACAACGTGGTTGACGCCGTGACAGCGGGCAACAAGGACGGCGTGCTTGAGCAGAAGCCCACCCTTGTAAACCTCCAGTGCGATATAGATCACCCCACCCAGATACTGGCGGACAGCCTCCATGTTATCCACGAACTGGGCGGCATCGAGAACCTGAAGGGCAAGAAGCTGGCCATGACCTGGGCATATTCCCCCAGCTACGGCAAGCCCCTCTCCGTACCTCAGGGCGCTATCGGCCTCTTCACCCGTCTCGGCATGGATGTTACCCTCGCATATCCCGAGGGCTATGAAGTAATGGACGAGGTAGTAGAAGTTGCCAGGAAGAACGCCGAAAAGGCAGGCAGCAAGTTCGAGATCACCAACGATATGAAGGAGGCCTTCAAGGACGCCGACGTGGTCTACCCCAAGAGCTGGGCTCCATTCAAGGCTATGGAAGAGCGTACCGACCTTTACGGCAAGGGCGATATGGACGGCATAAAGGCTCTGGAGAAGAGGCTGCTGGCACAGAACGCCGAGCATAAGGATTGGGAGTGCACCGAAGAAATGATGTCCCTGACCAAGGAAGGCAAGGCCCTGTATCTGCATTGCCTGCCCGCAGATATTACTGATGTTTCCTGCGAGCACGGCGAGGTGGCCGCTTCCGTATTCGATCGCTATCGCGATCCTCTTTACAAGGAAGCTTCCTTTAAGCCCTACATCATCGCCGCTATGATATTCCTTGCGAAGGTAAAGGATCCTGTAGCAAAGCTGAAGGAGCTTGAGGAAAACGCCAAGAAGCGCCAGAATGTAGACTGATACGATAACCCTCCAATAGAAAAACGCGGGGGAGCATAAAGCTCTCCCGTGTTTTTTTGCGCTTCTTTGGAAATAATAAGGCAAAAAGGAGCGTGATGGATATATGAATCTTAACCGAAAAGGGTACTATACGGCCACTGTGCTGGGTTTGATAATACTTGCCATGGGCCTTGGCATGGGCTGGTTCGCGGGAAGAACAAGTGAGCCACAGCAGCCGGAGAGTATTACGGTGAAGGAACCGGAGGAACAGGAGGACACGCCTGTTACCGCAGAGGAAAAGTTCGCCGTTACTACGGTGAACATATTCGAGTGCGGTCACATAATAGAACGGGGTGAGAACGTAACGGCGACAGCCCGAGAGGCAGAAGGGATCATGCAGCAGTACGGCGGCTACAATTATGAGCTAAAGGACGGCAAGATGGCGCTTTACCGGGAGTTCGGCTACTGCTGCCCGGAACACTATTTTACCGGGGAACAAAACGGCAAGGTAGCCGTATTCGAGGCAGACCAGCAGAGCTTCGAAAAGACAGAGGTGTGCCTGCTGGACATACCCGCCGGGAGCGAAACGTACGACGAGCTTGCCGCAGGCATGGAGTTTGACGCGCTGGAGGATATAAACCTCTATATTGAAGGAATAGAAGACGCGGAGGGAATGGAAGAAGCAGCGGAGGAATAAGTTGTTAAAATCTGCCGCCCATGGTACAATATATAATGATTTATTGTATTTTTAACGGAGCGGCAGATTTTGATTATTTTGGGGATAGATCCGGGCTATGCAATATTGGGCTACGGCGTGCTGGAGGCCGACGGGCGAAAGGTGCGCCCATTGGACTATGGCGTTGTGGAAACAAAGGTGGGAACGCCTTTCCCCGAGAGGCTGGATATGCTGTATGCCGGCGTAAACGAGCTTTTGCGGCTGTACAAGCCTGACTGTGCGGTGTTTGAGGAATTGTTCTTCTACCATAACGCCACCACAGCTATACAGGTTGGCGCCGGGCGCGGCGTGGCCATGCTGGCGGCACAGCAGGGAGGGATACCCCTTTACGAGTACACGCCCATGCAGATAAAGCTTGCCGTAACCGGAAACGGACATGCGGATAAAAAGCAGGTGCAGCAGATGGTAAAGCTGCTGCTGAATCTCAAGACCGTACCAAAGCCGGACGATGCTGCGGATGCGCTGGGCGCGGCCATATGCCATGCCAACACCTCCGAAGTGTCCAGGGCAGAATTCAGGATAAAGTAAGGGTAAGGCATAATGTACGCATATATAAAGGGCATAGTGGACGAGAAAGGCATAGACAGGGCGGTAGTGGAGGCCGCAGGGGTAGGGTACGAGCTTTTGTGCCCGGACAGTACGCTGCGCGAGATAACCGCAGGCAGGGAGGCAAAGCTTCTTGCTCACTTCAACATAACTCAGGACGGGGTAGCTTTGTACGGTTTCTACACAAAAGAAGAGCGGGAGATGTTCCGCAGGCTCATAGCCGTGAACAGGGTAGGGCCAAAGCTTGCCCTTAGCATACTCAGCAAGCTCAGTCCGCAGGATATCGCCATGGCGATAGTTACCCAGAACGCAGCGGCCTTTGACAGGATACCCGGCCTTGGGAAAAAGACCGCCGCAAGGCTGCTGCTGGAGCTTAAGGAAAAGGTGTCCGAGGATGAGATGGCGTCTTCCTCAGCCGCAATTCCGCCGGCTGGCGGCAGCATGGATATGCGTGCAGAGGCCATAGCGGCGCTGGTTGCGCTGGGCTACGACGGTGTAAGCGCCGGGCGAGCGGTGTCCGCTGTCGGCGAATGCGGCAGGGTAGAGGATATGATAACCATGGCACTCAGGGAAATGGGCAAGAGGAGCGGCTTTTAAATGGACGACAGACTTATAACCTCTTCCATGACAATGGAGGACGAGCAGATAGAATACAGCCTGCGCCCCAGGTTTCTTAACGAGTACATAGGTCAGCATAACGTCAAGGAACACATGCGCATATACATAGAGGCGGCCAAGCACAGAGGGGAGCCCCTGGACCATGCCCTTTTCTATGGCCCGCCGGGTCTCGGCAAGACCACGCTTGCGGCAATAGTCGCAAACGAGATGGGTGGCAACCTGCGGGTAACGTCAGGCCCAGCAATATCCCATGCAGGCGACCTTGCGGCCATACTTACAAATCTCGCCCCCGGCGACGTGCTGTTCATAGACGAGATACACAGGCTGAATTCCAGCGTTGAGGAAGTGCTGTATCCTGCCATGGAGGATTATTCCATAGACATAATAATCGGCAAGGGTCCATCCGCCCACTCTATACGTCTGGATCTTCCAAAGTTCACCCTCATAGGCGCGACAACGCGTATGGGCATGCTCACATCTCCCCTCAGGGACAGGTTCGGCATAAAGGAGCAGCTTGAGCTGTACAACCCGGAGGAGCTGAAGGAAATAATCGAGCGCAGCGCGGATATACTCAACGTTAAGATAGACACAGAGGGCGCCCTTGAGATAGCCTCGCGCTCCCGGGGTACACCGCGAATAGTTAACCGCCTGCTAAAAAGGGTGCGTGATTACGCCCAGGTGCGGGGCAATGGCGAGATAGATCTTGAGACAGCCCGGGCTGGCCTGGATATGCTGGCCATAGATGAGATGGGCCTTGACGCTGTGGACAGGCGCATGCTCGCCACCATGATAGAAAAGTTCGGCGGCAGGCCTGTAGGCCTTGATACCATAGCCGCGGCCACAGGCGACGACGCCACCACCATCGAGGACGTGTACGAGCCATATCTCATACAGCTTGGCTTCATCGCGAGAACGCCCCGGGGCCGCGTGGTGATGCCGCTGGGATACCGGCATATGGGTTACGCGCCGCCGGCTGATGTGGGCCAACAGAAGATGAATTTTTGAACCCGATTTTAAAATAATGTTTACGGAGGACTAAACGATGTTCGGCAAGAAGGAGCTTCAGAGGGAACTTGAACAGAAGGAGCAGCAGATACAGGAGCTGAACCGCAGGATCAAGGAATACCAGGACAAAAACGACGCGGTAGTAAGCGCCCTCACGGACGCGAAGTCCGCCGCGAACCGCATAATTGGCGCAGCGGAAGCAAAGCGCGATGATATCATCGCCGCCGCCATGCGTGAAAAGGCCGATATGGAGGCCCAAAGGGACGGAATACTCGATGAAGCCCGGGCGCAGGCCGCGGCTATCGTTGCAGATGCCGAGAAAAGGGCAAAGGCTGCCGAGGAGCAGGCCAGGTACTTCCGGGATTATATCAGGAACACCGCAGATACGGTGCGCCGCCAAGCCGAAAACTACGCCGGCTTCCTTGAAAATTACGAGCATATCGGCGTCGGCCAGCAGCCGGAGACGGAAAAGATAGATACTCCGGACGAGTACCGGAACCCTGCGGAGCTCATAAAGAGCATATACAATATCGAGGGCCGGGAGCTTCCCGATGAGGTGACGAAGCCCGACGCGGGGCAGGAGCCAGAGGAGGAAAAGGTATGGACCGTGGACGAAGTCGTCAGCGAGGAAAAGCATGACGATGACGACGCTGACAAAGCAGATGACGGCCTTGACAGCGAGCTCAACGACATACTGAACGATATATTAAAGCTGGATTGATTGACATAATCTATATGTGATGCTATAATCGACTATATTTAGATAAGGATATTGCGGAAAGCCCGATGCTCCCGCAACTGCGAAAAGAGAGGCTGCTTCACTGGCTGAAAGGGCGGCTGCGCGGTTTCGTGTCGGTTCCCGTTCCGTATTCCGCAGGGAGGAAATGCCCTGCCGCAGGAGAGCGTTAAGGCCGGCCGAGAACCAATTAAGGTGGTACCGCGGACAAAAAACAGCCGCCCTTATATTCAGGGCGGCTTTTAATTTGTAAATTAAATTTACTTAATAATACCGGAGGAAATTATGGCAAAGAAAGAAAACCAGTTCGTTCAGGAGATTACCCCCCGCGACGTGGATTTTGCGAAGTGGTATACCGATATCGTACTCAAAAACGATATGTGCGACTATACCGATGTTCGCGGCTGTATGGCCATTAAGCCTTACGGCTATGCCGTATGGGAGCTCATGCAGAAGGAAATGGATCAGCGCTTCAAGGATACGGGCCATCAGAATGCATACTTCCCTCTGCTGATACCCGAAAGCATGCTGATGAAGGAGGCGGAGCACGTCGAAGGCTTCGCACCTGAGGTCGCATGGGTAACACAGGGCGGCAACGAGGTGCTTCAGGAGCGCATGGCTATCCGACCCACCAGCGAAACGATAATCGGAACCATGTATTCCAAGTGGATACAGTCCTATCGCGACCTGCCCGTGCTGTATAACCAGTGGTGCAACGTAATGCGCTGGGAGAAGAGCACCCGCCCCTTCCTCCGTACTTCCGAATTCCTCTGGCAGGAGGGCCATACCGCCCATGAAACCCATGAGGACGCGCAGGAAGAAACCATCCGTATGCTCAACGTATACTATGATTTTATGGTAAACGTGCTGGCGATCCCCGTAGTACGCGGCCGCAAGAGCGAGAGTGAACGCTTTGCAGGCGCAGAGGCCACATATACTCTGGAGGCGCTGATGCATGACGGCAAGGCGCTGCAGATGGGCACCTCCCATAACCTGTCGGATCACTTTGCAAGGAGCTATGATATCAAGTATCTGAGCCGCGAGGGCAAGCAGGAATATTGCTATACTACCTCCTGGGGCACTTCTACCCGCATGATCGGCGGTATGATAATGGTTCACGGCGATGACCGCGGCCTCAAGCTGCCTCCCAAGGTAGCGCCCATACAGGTAGTCATACTGCCCATCGCCATGCACAAAGAGGGCGTTCTGGAGAAGGCAACCGAGCTGTATAACGAGATAAAGGCCGTTGGCCTCCGCGTAAAGCTGGACGACAGCGAGCAGAGCGCGGGCTGGAAGTTCAACCAGTGGGAGATGAAGGGCGTTCCCGCCCGTATTGAGATAGGCCCCAGGGATATTGAGAACGGCGTGGTGACCGTAGTGCGACGCGATACCCTTGAGAAGTTCACCATGCCGATCCAAGGCATAGGGGAAAACCTCGTAAAGCTCATGGCCGATATACATCAGACCATGTACGATATGGCTTTCGAGCACCGTAAGGCTCATACTACTCACGCCGAAAACTTCGGCGACTTTATGGATGGTGTAAAGAAGGGCTTCGTAAAGGCCCCCTGGTGTGCTGATCCGGATTGCGAGATGGAAATAAAGTGCGTTACCGGCGCATCTACCCGCTGCAAGCCCATGGATGAGGATACGACTGTAAAGCCCGGCTGTAAGTGCGTATTCTGCAACCGTGAGGCAAAGACCATGATGTATTTCGCAAGAGCGTACTGATCTAAGGCAAAAAGCGACATAGCGCCGTTTAGGTGGTTTACGCCTGAACGGCGCTTTTTAAAACAAGGCCGCGCGGCGGCATAAGCCGATAAAAATGCTGGAAGGGAGCAGGGTATGCAGGTAAAGATGGATATATACGAAGCCATGCGGGCGCGCCATTCCGTGCGGGCGTATGAGCAGAGGGAGATTGAAGGCGAGATCAAGGACATGCTGGAGGATAAAATAGCGGAGCTCAACGGCCGGAGCGGACTGCATATACAGCTTATCACCCATGAGCCCAAGGCCTTCGACAGCCCTATGGCACACTATGGCAAATTCTCCGGCGTGACGGATTACATCGCGATGATAGGCAAGAAGGACGACGAATTAGAGGAAAAATGCGGCTACTATGGCGAAAAGCTGGTGCTCTTTGCCCAGCAGCTCGGGCTTAACACCTGCTGGGTAGCCGTGAGTTACAAAAAAATAAAGACGGCTTATATGCTGGACGCCGGGGAAAAACTGTGCATAGTCATAGCGATAGGCTACGGCAAAACTCAGGGCGTGCCGCATAAAAGCAAGGCGCCCTCCGAGGTAGCCGATATGGGCGACGTGCCGGAGTGGTTCAAAAAGGGCGTGGAGGCGGCGCTTTTGGCGCCTACCGCGGTAAATCAGCAGAAGTTTTTCTTTTCCATTGATAACGGCCGGGTGTCGGCAAGGGCGGGAAGGGGCTTTTATTCAAAAATAGACTTAGGCATAGCCAAGTGCCATTTTGAGCTTGGCGCGGGGAAGGAAAATTTCAATTGGGCATAGGCGCGCCCTGCAAGGCTGGCCTATTAGGTATATAATTTGGGCCTTTTACGCGATTTGACTATTATTCATATTGGCGGGCTTTATTTAACGTGAAGTTTGGAGTATAATACTGATAATGCCAAAGTGCGGCATGGGCAAGGGTTCCTGCCGTATTTTAGTATGTTTGATATTTTAAGAGTAATTGGAGGAACAAAATATGAATAATCCCAGCAGGGTAGCGTTTACTCTGTTCGGACGCGACGTATACTGGTACGGCGTACTCATGGCTCTGGGCATACTGATAGCAGTATGGCTCACGCTCAAGGAAGGCAAGCGCAAGAGGCTGACCGAGGACGATATACTGGATATGTGCCTTGTGATAATCCCATCAGGCGTGGTGGGCGCAAGGCTTTATTACGTGATTTTCGAGTGGGCAAGCTATGCTTCAAACCCCATACGCGCCCTGTATATATGGGAGGGGGGCCTTGCCATATACGGCGCGGTAATAGGCGGGCTTCTCGGTATGTTCATCTATTCCAGAGTCAGGAAGATACGCTTTCTGAAGCTTGCGGACTGCATAGCCCCCGGCCTTGTGCTGGCTCAGGCCATAGGCCGCTGGGGAAACTTTTTTAATCAGGAGGCCTTCGGCCTTCCCATAAGCAATGGCGAGCTTATGTGGTTCCCCTTTGCGGTGTATATAGAGGGATACCATACCTTCAACGGCCAGCCCTGCTCCAACCCCTACCACATGGCAACGTTTTTCTATGAGTCCGTATGGTGCCTCATAGTGTTTATAATACTGTGGAGCTGCCGCAAAAAATTCAGGCACGACGGCGATGCGATATTATCGTATGCCGCCCTGTACGGCCTTGAGCGGATGTTCGTGGAGAGGCTCAGGGGCGACAGCCTGTATATAATAAAGCCGGGCGGGGCGATAGCCGCAGGCGTGCGGGTATCGGAGATGCTGAGCTTCATACTTGTAGTCGCCATAGCCGCCTTTTTCCTCATAAGGCATTTTAAGGAGAAAAAGCTGGGCAGGCTGATATGGCCCGCACCGGAGGCCGAAGCAGAGGAAGCAGCCGCGCCGGACGAAGCGGACAGCGCCGGGGAAAGCGAAAAGGAAGAGGCTGCCGGAGAAAAGCCGGAAAGTGAAGAGACGGAGCGGAAGGACGGCGCCGGGGACGGGCAGTAAAGCAGAAAAATTCGGGGGGATTGAAATATGCGGAACCTTACCATGATGACGGATCTTTACCAGCTTACCATGATGTACGGCTACTACAAATTCGGCATGACGAAAAACCAGGCTGTGTTCGATGTGTTTTTCAGGGAAAATATGCCAAACAGCGGCTATACCATCATGGCCGGCCTTGACACCGCCATAGATTACATAAAGAACATACACTTTGGCCCGGAAGATATAGAATACCTTCGCAGCCTGAAGCTCTTTGACGAGGGCTTCCTGAAGGTGCTGAGCGAAATGCATTTTACCGGCGAGGTATATGCCATACCTGAAGGTACGCCCGTGTTTCCCTATGAGCCCCTCGTCCGTGTAAAGGCCCCCATCATGGAAGCACAGCTTGTGGAGACTACGCTGCTCAATATAATCAATCACCAGACCCTTATAGCCACCAAGGCCAGCCGCGTGGTTTACGCCGCAGACGGAGGCGCGGTGCTGGAGTTCGGCCTTCGCCGTGCCCAGGGCCCAGACGCAGGTACATACGGCGCAAGGGCGGCTATAATAGGCGGCTGCAGCTCTACCAGCAACGTGCTTGCAGGCCAGCTTTACGATGTGGCGATCGCAGGCACTCACGCCCACAGCTGGGTAATGAGCTTCCCAACCGAGCTGGATGCTTTCCGCGCATACGCGGAGATATTCCCGGATTCCTGCATGCTGCTTGTGGATACCTACGATACTCTCAAGTCCGGCGTACCAAATGCCATAAAGGTATTCGATGAGCTGAGGGCAAAAGGTCATAAGCCGGTGGGCATACGCCTTGACAGCGGCGACCTTGCCTATTTCTCCAAGGAGGCCCGCAGGATGCTGGATGCCGCAGGCTATCAGGATGCGCGCATATTTGCCTCCAGCGATCTTGACGAATACGTTATCCGCGAGCTGAAGGCACAGGGCGCAAGGATAGACGTATGGGGCGTGGGCACAAAGATGATAACCTCCTATGACTGGCCGGCGCTGGGCGGCGTGTATAAAATGTCCGCCGAGATAGTGGACGGAAAAATGACGCCCAAGATAAAGATAAGCGAGAATCCAGCCAAGCTTACCAATCCCGGATATAAAAAGATATACCGCCTGTACGGCAAGCGGGACAATATGGCGCTTGCGGATATAATCGCCCTTGACGATGAAACCATAGACGATAGCAAGCCTATCAAGCTGTATAACCAGCACCATACCTATCAGACTAAGGTAATACGGGACTTTTATGCGAGAGAGCTTCTGGTGCCGGTATTCGTAGACGGCAGGCAGGTATATGAGAGCCCCGACGTATGCTCAATAAGGGAGTACAGCAAAAAGGAGCTGGCTGCATTCTGGGAGGAATACAGGCGCATACTCAATCCTCACACCTACAAGGTGGACATATCCGATAAGCTTTATAATCTCAAGATGGAGCTTATACATGAAAACAGGGAAGAATATGAGCAAGAGGATTGTTAAGCTGCTTATAGCGGTCTCGGTATGCATGCTGCTCACGGGCTGTGTGAACACGGGGGCGCATATCGTTCCTTCTGTAACCATTCCGCCGGAGTCTACGCAGCCCCCCGAACCTACCCCAAGCCCTACGCCGGAGCCGGTTCAGGTGGAGGAAATGGCGGATCTCAGCAGCGCATACGATAAAAACGGATTGCTGATAGTGGGCGAAGAGCACTTCCAGCAGTACATATCCTTCAAAAATATTCAGGTGTACGAGCAGTGTGGGGATACGTTTATGGATGCCGTTGCGGTGAACGAATACCCGGATACACTGGTATGCGCGCTGAACATACGTTTTTTTGATGAGGATGGCACAGAGATAGCATCCGGCAGGGTGCAGACCAGAGACGGCCAATACGTGCTTCGGCTGGAAAATGGCGACAATACTCTGTTTGCCCAGATAGATACAGACATGACACTTACTGATAAGGAGTTCCGGCTGGAGTACAGCGAAGATCTGAACGTACTGCCGGAATAACGGGAAGATACAGATGGATTACAGAAAAAGCCATAGGATACTTTGGATATGCCTTATAGGGGCGTTGGCGCTTTCGATAATAAACTGCGTGCTGGCATATGTAAACGAAAGTGCTGCCATAGTGGGCATAGCGGTAGCGGTGCTGGTGGCAGCTGCCGGCATAATACAGGCTATAAAGTTTTTCCGCTGCCCGTATTGCGGCTGCAACCTGTATTTGTGGGGTCAGGGGAGAATGCCCGAATACTGCCCGGACTGCGGAGAACGGTTGATACCGCACAAAAAAAGTTGAGTCGGCTCAATAAAACAGGCGCCGTTCGGGATTGATTTTTATGTATATTGCCGGGCATATATATAAATTTCATTGACTTTGAAAATATCATTTGATATAGTATTTTAAGTAATAGTGGACGAATGCGATTGCTTTGGCGGAAACGCCCGAACATATAAAAATCAAAACTGACAGAATGGAGATAAAACCATGGAAAGAATCAAGACCATCGAGACCCGCAACCTCTGTGAGAGCGCAAAGAACGGCGGCTGCGGCGAATGCCAGACCTCATGCCAGTCTGCCTGCAAAACCAGCTGCGGCGTGGCCAACCAGAAGTGTGAGAATAAGAATAACTAAACTTGGCAATAAAAGTTGCCGCCTGTTCCCAGGCGGCAGTTTTTATGTTACAGCCTAATAGGAGAGGCAATAATGGTTCATCAGTATAAGCTCAACGGTTACAACATAGTGCTGGACTCCTGCTCCGGCTCCATACACGTGGTAGACGATGTGGCGTATGACATAATAGCTATGTATCAGGATAACAGCCCGGAGGAAATAGTGAAGGCCGTATCCGAAAAATACGCCGGCCGCCAGGATGTAAAGGAGAAGGACATACTGGACTGCATCGAGGACATAAAGGCCCTGATAGCTGCCGGAAAGCTGTTTACACCGGATACATTCTCAGAGATGGCGGGAACCTTCAAGCAGCGTTCGGGCGACGTTATAAAGGCGCTGTGCCTGCACGTCGCCCATACCTGCAATCTCAACTGCGCATACTGCTTCGCCAGCCAGGGCAAGTATCACGGCGAGCGCGCGCTGATGAGCTATGAGGTGGGCAAGCGCGCGCTGGACTTCCTGATGGAGAATTCAGGCAGCCGCACCAATCTCGAGGTGGACTTCTTCGGCGGTGAGCCGCTGATGAACTGGGACGTGGTAAAGCGGCTTGTGAAGTATGCCCGCAGCGTAGAGAAGGAACGGGGCAAGAACTTCCGCTTCACCCTCACCACCAACGGCATGCTCATCGACGACGAGGTTATAGAGTTCTGCAATAGGGAGATGAGCAATGTGGTGCTGTCCCTGGACGGCCGCAAGGAGATAAATGACGCCACCCGTGTAGATTATGCGGGTAATGGCAGCTATGACCGCATAGTGCCCAAGTTCCGTAAGCTTGTGGAGGCAAGAGGCGGCAAGAACTACTATATGCGCGGCACCTTCACCCACGCTAATCCCGACTTTACCAACGACGTATTCCATATGGCGGATCTGGGCTTTACCGAGCTAAGCATGGAGCCCGTGGTCTGTGCGCCGGACGACCCGGCTGCTCTGACCTCCGACGATCTTGAGATAGTAAAGGAGCAGTACGAGATACTTGCAAAGGATATGCTGCGCCGCGAAAAAGAGGGCAAGCCTATAACCTTCTATCATTACATGCTGGATCTTACGGGCGGCCCCTGCATATATAAGCGCATATCCGGATGCGGCTCCGGCACAGAGTACATGGCAGTCACACCGTGGGGCGATCTGTATCCCTGCCACCAGTTCGTAGGCGAGGAAAAGTTCAAGCTGGGCGACATATGGAAGGGTGTTACAAACGAGGCGGTGCGAAGCGAGTTCCGCTCCTGCAACGCATATGCCCGCAGGGAATGCGAGAACTGCTGGGCTAAGCTTTATTGCTCCGGTGGCTGTGCCGCCAACGCTTATCACGCTACGGGCAGCATACGCGGCGTATATCCCGCGGGATGCGAGCTGTTCAAGAAGAGGATAGAGTGCGCAATAATGATGAAGGTCGCACAAGAGGATATGTGATGGACACTCCTATACTCGACTTTCTCAGGCAGTACTCGGAACATGACTGGGTGCGCTTCCATATGCCCGGTCATAAGGGCAAGGGCATGCTGGGTTGCGAAAAATGGGATATAACCGAGGTGTACGGCGCAGACGCGCTGTACGAGGCTGACGGCATTATTGCCGGTAGCGAGCGCAATGCGGCGGAGCTGTTCGGCACGCAGCGTACCTGCTACTCTACCGAGGGCTCCAGCCAGTGCATACGGGCAATGCTGTATCTCGCCCTCAACAACAGGCCGAAGGGCAATTCCAACGTTATCGTGGCTGCCCGCAACGTACATAAGACCTTTGTATATGCCGCGGCTCTCCTTGATATAGAGCCGGTATGGCTGTGGCCAAAGAGCAGCAGTTCCCTCTGCGGCTGCCCCATGACGCCGGCAATACTGAAGGAAACACTTAATAAGCTTGATGCTCCGCCTGCCGCCGTGTATGTAACCAGCCCCGATTATCTGGGCGAAATGGCGGATATGGGAAACCTTGCCAAAGTGTGCCACGACAGCGGCACGATACTTCTCGTTGACAATGCCCACGGAGCATATCTGAAGTTTCTGCCAAAATCGCTGGACCCGCTGGACCTCGGCGCGGATATGTGCTGCGCGTCGGCCCACAAAACGCTGCCTGTGCTGACAGGCGGCGCGTACCTGCATATAAGCAGGCGCCTGCCTGCACGCTATGCCGATCAGGCAAAGTCGGCATTGGCCCTCTTCGGCTCCACCAGCCCGTCATACCTTATAATGGCCTCACTGGACGCCTGCAACAGCCTTCTGGCGGGAGATTACCCAAGGAGGATAGCGGAATGGGCAGGGAATATGGACTGCCTTAAACGGCGGCTCGGGAGCCGTGGGTGGAAAGTGCCCCAAAGCGACCCCCTTCGGCTGACCGTACGGGCTACGGAGAGCATGAGAGGCACGGACATAGCGAAGCTGCTGCGCGGCGGGGATATAGAGTGCGAGCATGCGGACGCCGGCTACGCGGTACTCATGACTACGCCAAACAATACTTTAGAAGAGCTGCACAGGCTGGAAAAAGTGCTTGGCGAGTGCCGCAGCAGACCAGCAGAGCAAGAGCTGCTGCCCATTGCCAAGGCGGAAAGGGCTATGTCGGTCCGGGAGGCGTTTTTCCGGCCCCACGAGGTGATACCGGTAAGCGAGGCATTGGGCCGTATATGCGGCGCTCCTGCCGTGTCCTGCCCGCCTGCGATACCCATTGCGGTGTCCGGCGAGAGGATAGGCAGGGAGGCCATTGAACTGTTTGAATATTACGGCATAAATGAAGTAGACGTAGTTAAGTAATGAAAAATGCGGCACAGTTTGAAATGTGCCGCACTTTTGCTATTTCTTGTCAGATAAAAAATTTTCGTTTCACGCTTTCCCTAAGAGGCGGGCAGCAGGCTATGATGATGAGAGTGAGCCCAAGGATCAGACAGCACGCCAGGGGATATATGGACCATATCAGGCTGTCGTGGAGGCCAAAGGTGTAATTGAGCAGGTATTCCACCAGCACCATGAAGCCGCCTGTAGCTATGAGAGTGCCGGCGATTATATATAGATACCCGCGGCGCAGATAGTACATCAGCGCCACCGCGCCTACGGCGATTATCATCAGTCCCCCGGTGACGGGGAATGCGAAGGACAGGAACCAATGGCCGCCTGTGGCGAAGTTTATATAGAGCAGGTATAGGCCTGCGGCGATAAAGTCCGCCGCTACGAACACCACAGGTATGGGGCGCCTGAACCACATTGGCAGTACGACTATCACATAAAACACCGTCAGCGCGCCGCCTACGTAGCCGGACCAGAGTATTCTGCCGTTGATCCTCCAGTCGCACAGCAGCGACGTAGCGAGGGGCAGCAGAAACAGCATGGTAAGTATGAACAGCAGGCCGGACCGGCTGGCGGTCTCCTGAGGTTTCCGGTCAACGGGGTACGGTTTTTCGCCGTCCGGACGCTTTATATACGGGTGAAACACCACAGTGCCGCAAAGCGGGCACTTTTCCTCGCTGTCGCTCAGCTCAACTCCACATTTTATACAATACAAAGCTCACGCCTTCCTTTCCTTGAACTATGGCTGGTTGCTTTCGGCCTTTACGTGAAGGCCCTGATCCTGAAGCACCCGGAAAAAGTGCAGTTCCAGCTCAGGCTCCGTTATGTTGCGTATCATGTTGATATACATGGTGCCGTTATATGACAGCACGCCGCAGTTGTGGGGCGCCCGGGCCTGCACGCCTATTATGAAGTCCATGCGGCTTATGTAGGGGCGCATAGCTTCGGGTACGGTAACATTGCCCAGGTTCGACAGGCAAAGGCAGGACTTGCATTCACCTACCGCATCAAATACGGCTTTCATGGCGGCGTTTTTTATGAACAGCGGCATCACCTTTAAGATAAAAGCCTTTTCACTGCTGACGTTGGCGGCTATACGAGTACCCATGAGCTTTGCGGTGCAGTCCAGCCCCATGCGGTGATGGACTACTGAGCATATCTCCTTAAAACTGTAATCGCCAAGCTGAGGGTCTATTTCGGGGGTGACGTACAGGGCGAAGTTGCGCAGGGTTCTGCTCGGGAAAAGCTTTCGGAGGTTTACGGGTATAAGCACCTTTACGGGGCGCCTGTGCCTACGGAAATGTACCTTTTCCGCCTGCAGGTCGAGTATGGCTTTCATCATAGCAGCGCAAAGGAACTCTGTAACGGTGACCCCGTACTCCTTTGCCTTGCCGCGCACGGACTCCGCATCCAGCATGAACGTCACAAGATTCAAAAATCCGTCGGGCTCCGGGGTGCCTGAGAGGTGATACGCTGTTTTTTCCCGTCGACTTGCCCGCACGTCCCCGGCAAACCGGAGAAAGCTGTCCTCAAGCTCCTCTTCGGAGGGCTCCTCCAGCCTGCCCAGAACACCGTCCTCCTTAGGTACATTGAGGCCGTGCTTCTGGTATAGGTATTCGGCCAGCAGTGTCTTGAGGAATACCAGCGCGCCGTTGCCGTCGGTTATGGCGTGGAAAAACTCCACGGCTATGCGGTTCTTGTATACTATAACCCTGAAAGCGCACTCGCGAACTTCTTTAAAGGGCACGTGGGCCAGCGGACAGGCTTTTTCGTCGCGTATGGCGGGGGCCTTGGAAAGCTCCTCGAGGTAGTACCAAAATGTACCCCTGCGCAGCCGCACCGCCATGGAGGGGAAGCGGCGCACAGTCACATCGAGGGCGGATTGCAGCACCGGCCTGTCTACGGGCTCGCTCAGGGTGGCCGAGAGCCGGAAAAAGTTGTTCCAGTTCCTGCGCCGGGCGGCGGGGTATATCTTTGCCGCGTTGTCCAGACGCATCCAGCGTAGCTTGCGTTCAGGACAGAGGCGTTTGTTCAAAAAATCGTTTATCGTGACAAAATCGTCCTGATTTTCCTTTAACTGGTACAGCACGTAGGCGTGCCAGCGTTCCGGGGCGATATGCAGACTGCTCCTGCAGCCGCATTGCAGCAGCCTTGAATGGAGCCGCCGGGAGTCGTCCAGCAATATCTCGTCGCCGCCTGCGAAAATGAGAGAGGGCGGCATGCCTGTAAGGTCGCCGAATAGGGGGGACAGCAGCGGGTCCAGCCTGTCGCGGCCGGCTGCGTAGCACTGGGCGTAAAACTCAAGAACCTCAGCTGTGAGAGAGGGATCGTTGTCCCGGTTTGTCTCGTAGCTTTCGCCGGAAGCTGTGAGGTCTGTCCAGGGGGAAATGGCAATGATCCCGCAGGGCATGGACATTTTAAGCTCCTTGAGCTTTAAGCAGAGGGCGTAGCAAAGGCCGCCGCCTGCACTCTCGCCGCAGAGCATTATGTGATCCCCACCGTAGCCCTTGCTAATGAGGTATCTGTATGCCTCCAGCGCGTCGTCGAGTGCGGCGGGGAAGGGGTGTTCAGGAGCGAGCCTGTAGGCGGCACAGAACACGCGCACGCCCTCTTCATCTGCAAGCGTTGCGGCGAAGCCCTTGGCGTAGTCGAGATCGCCGCAGGTATAGCCGCCCCCGTGCAGGTAAAGTATGACTCCCTGACGGCGCTCGTCCCGCGGTATGACCCATGCGCCCTCGAAGCGGTCGAAGGGATGATCACGCACCTTAACGTCCTTTTTATGTATGGCTTCCATAAGCTCGCCAAGCTTGTCCTGTCCCCGGCGTATGGTTTCCAGTGAGCAGCTGGCAACCAGAGGCTTAAAGAAATTCAATTGAGAATGCACAAGTTTTGCCGGCAGTCCCATAGTATGTTCCTTTCCAAGGGTGTTATCTTAATGATTTATTATAGCATATAGCACCAATTTTATATAGACTTTACCCTAATGTGAAAAAATAGACAGCATATGCGGTGGGCTTGCGTAAATTCGCAAGGTACTCCTTGACGCGAACGCTTTCCTGTGATACGGTGTTATTGACATCAGAGGTGCGAGTCGCGGCGGGCACTTCTCGCCCGTTGGAAAGAAGCCCCTCGGTGTCGGAAGCGTCGACCGAGCGAGTCGCGGCAGGCACTTGTCGCCTGTTGGAAAGAAGCTCTTCGACGCTTTTATTATTTCGCGTGTACCTTATGTTCTCATCTCTCAACAGGTCTGCAACGTAAACAGGATTATAAGCGTCAAACACGGAATTTACGCTGTTGTATGGTTCTATAGCGCCATCTACGTCTATCCTAATGGGGACTATGACAGAATCGCCGTTTTCGGAAAGAAACGAAAACGCAATACGGGCGGTCTTTGGCAAGGCTTGACAGAAGCTGCTCTGAAAAGCTATACTTTCAGATGACAGCGGACTCACTATTTAACTGAAGGATATGAGGATAAAGGCCATGAAGATAAGCGAAGGTTATATGCCTTTTATGGGACACCATACCTATTACAGGACGGTTGGCGAGCGTACTGACAAGGCGCCGCTGATACTCCTGCATGGAGGCCCCGGTTCTACTCACAATTATTTCGAGGTGCTGGACAGGGTGGCGGAGGAGGACGGCCGTATGCTCGTCATGTACGACCAGATAGGCTGCGGCAACTCATACGTTGACGGAAGGCCGGAGCTATGGAAGGCCGAGACATGGGTAAATGAGCTTATCGCGCTGAGAAAGCATCTGGGGCTGGACACATGCCATCTGCTGGGCCAGTCCTGGGGAGGCATGCTGCTATTGACCTATATCTGCAACTATGAGCACTCAGGCGTAAAGAGCGGCATACTTTCCAGCACGCTGCCCGCAAGCTGGCTGTGGGGCATTGAACAGGCACGCATGATAAAGGAGCTGCCGGAGGAATATCAGGAGGCCATAAAAACGGCTACCGAGACCGGTGACTATTCCAGCGATATATACCAGAGGGCGGAGGAAGAGTATATGCTGCGCCACGCTGCGGGCAAGCCCGATCCCGATGGGCCTGAGTGCCTGCTGAGGAAGAAAAGGACAGGCCGGGAGAGCTATGTCGTAGGCTGGGGCCCTAATGAGTACACACCAATGGGTACGCTGAAGGATTACGATGTAATAGACAAACTCAAGGACATAAAGGAGCCCTGCCTCGTGATCAATGGCGGCAATGACCTTTGCACACCGTATATAGCCAAGGTGATGTACGACAATATACCAAACTCGAGATGGGAGCTGTTCAGGGAGTGCCGCCACATGTGCTTCGTAGAGGACAACGACCATTATGTTGAGGTGCTTAAAGAGTGGCTCAACGAGAAGGATTGATTCAATTTGGCTTATAAAAAATGACCCCGCCTTTATAAGGCGAGGACATTTTTTATGAAGTGCTATTCAGTTAAAAATAGTCAGCACCTTAACGATGTGACTTAATCCGACAAAAGGCAAACCAAAAAGTGATATTTTTATATTGTTCACGGGGGCTTTTTAATTTATAATGTGAAAAATATGGCGCGCGATAAAACCGCGGCACCTATAGGGAGAATTGCCATGAAAACCATATTGGTTCTGGGCGGCGCCGGCTACATCGGCAGCCATACCGTGTACGAACTCATAGACGGCGGATACGACGTAGCTGTGGCGGATAACCTTGAAACGGGATTTATAGAGGCGGTACACCCAAAGGCGAGGTTCTATAAGGGCGATATACGGGACAAGTCATTCATAGATTCCGTATTTGACGCCGAAAAGATAGACGCAGTGATACATTTCGCCGCTAATTCCCAGGTGGGCGAGAGTATGATAAAGCCCCTGAAATACTATGAAAACAACATGGGCGGTACACGAACCATGCTGCAATCCATGGTAGAGCACGGGGTGAAGTACATAGTATTCTCATCTACAGCCGCCATATATGGCGAGCCTGAGCGCGTGCCAATAATGGAGAGCGACCCGACCCACCCTACCAACTGCTACGGCGAAACCAAGCTTTCCATGGAGCGAATGTTCCACTGGGCCTCTGTGGCCCACGATATACATTTTGTGGCTCTGCGCTATTTCAACGCCTGCGGGGCGCACCCCAACGGCAATATAGGCGAAGCTCACGACCCCGAAACGCATCTTATACCAATAGTCCTGCAGGTGCCTAACGGACAGCGGAAGACCGTGAACATATTCGGCGACGATTACGGTACTCGCGACGGTACATGCGTGAGGGATTACATACATGTGTGCGACCTCGCATCGGCCCATGTGCTGGCTGCTGAGTATCTTATGAACGGCGGCAAAAACGACGTGTTTAACCTTGGAAACGGCGTGGGCTTTACCGTAAGGGAGATAGTGGATGCGGCGGAAAAGGTAGTAGGTAAGCCCATAGCGTGCGAGATTGCATCCCGCAGGGCGGGCGACCCCGCGCAGCTTGTAGCTTCCAGCGAAAAGGCTAAGACAGTGCTTGGCTGGAAGCCCAAATACGACGATATAGATACAATAATCTCCACGGCGTGGCGCTGGCACAGCACTCACCCCTGCGGCTACAAGGCTTGATGAGGCGGCATATGGATGAAGAGTATCGCTTTTCCGCTCCCGGACGTGTAGAGATAGGCGGCAACCATACCGATCATCAGCACGGCCGTGTGCTTGCAGCCGCCATAAACCTCGAGTCAAAGGCCATAGTGCGAAGGAACTGCGAGGGTAAAATACGCGTGATTTCAGAGGGATATGAGCCTGTAGAGATAGACGTATGGGATCTTGGGGTGCACGAGGAGGAGAAGAACACCACCGCGGCGCTGATACGGGGCGTAGCATCGGCATTTACAGAGTGCGGCTGTAAGCTTGGCGGTTTGGATGCGAAGGTAAGCTCCACGGTGCTGCCCGGCTCCGGCCTTTCCAGTTCAGCGGCGTTTGAGGTGCTCATTGGCCGCATATTAAACGGCCTGTTTTTTGAGGATAAACTTACGCCGGTTCAAATAGCACAGATAGGCCAGTATGCCGAGAACGTGTATTTCGGAAAGCCCTGCGGCCTTATGGATCAGACTGCCTCAAGCGTTGGCGGCCTGGTCTATATAGACTTCAGGGACCCGGCGCATCCGGTGGTGGAAAACGTGGAGTATGACTTTGACGGCTGCGGTTATACACTTTGCATAATAGACAGCGGTGCCGACCACGCGGGCCTGACGGAGAATTATGCCGCCATACCCGGCGAACTGCATAAGGTATGTCGGGTCTTCGGCAGGGAATACCTGAGAGATGTGGACGAAAGCGAGTTTTATGCAAGACTTCCCGAAGTACGCAAGGTGGCGGGTGACAGAGGGGCGCTCCGTGCCATGCACATATTTGACGACAGCAGGCGCGTAGCGGAGCAGGTGGCGGCGCTTCGAAATAACGACTTTGACCACTTTCTTAAGCTTGTGAACGACTCAGGCGATTCCTCATGGAAGTACCTGCAAAACGTGATCCCCTCAGGCAGCAGGGAGCATCAGAGCATGGCTTTCACTATAGCCCTTTGTAAGAAATTGCTTAATGGCCGCGGCGCGGTACGCGTACACGGCGGCGGCTTTGCCGGGACGGCGCTTGCTTTCGTTCCGGACGGCGAGTTCAATAAGTTCCGCCAGGGCGTAGAGAGGGTGCTTGGCGCGGGTTGCTGTCATAAGCTCAGCATAGCGAAATAACGGGGTATTACGTAGATACAGCAGGGAAAAACACAAAAGCATTAAAGAAATAGGAGCCTAGGGCGGGAGAATATGTGAGCGCGGCAGGGCACTGTCTTATCCGCCTGGCATTTGACGGAGGCCATCATATCCTGTATAATATCATTGACGGGTGAGCGTAGAGAGTATCATTTTGTTGTGCCTCTAATCCGATCCTTGACCTTGTTTTGCAAATATCCTATAATGATCTCATGCGAATGTGGTGGAACGGCATACACAGCAGACTTAAAATCTGCCGGCGAAAGCTTGCGGGTTCAAATCCCGCCATTCGCACCAACGAAAATACCCTGAATCTCTAAGGATTTAGGGTTTTATTGTGTCAGAAATACCCATTAATAGTGACACTTTTCTGTGGGGGTGACCATTTTATGCAGGGGTAAATGAATACGAATACCCGTATACATTGAACGATATATGGCAAAACGTGATAGCGTCCACACCTCAAGATACGATCTCGAATTTTGCCGGACTTAAAGGCTTTTTCTATAATATAATAATAGATTAAAGAATTATTTTGACATGGGGCATTGACTTTTTATTGGCAAAATGCTATTATGATAACAACAAAACAATCGTATCTGGGTGTGGCGCAGTTTGGTAGCGTGCTTGAATGGGGTTCAAGAGGCCGGAAGTTCAAATCTTCTCACCCAGACCAGAAACAGTCCATAGGCGATATGGGCTGTTTTTTATATGTACATATTTTAGATAAATAAAAAAGCGGGAGCTGACTCCCGCTTTTGCACGATTTCGGTTAGTACGCTTTTTTTGCGTATAACTTCTTGATGACCACAAGGGTCAGCAGCATCAGCGCTATGGCTATTGGCAGGCAAATCCAAGCGATGCGGACGAAGCCTGCTATTATGTAGGATACGAATGACACGGCGGCACAGGTAATGGCATAGGGCAGCTGAGTGGATACGTGCATTACGTGATCGCATTGTGCGCCTGCGGAGGCCATTATGGTGGTATCGGAGATGGGTGAGCAGTGGTCACCGCATACAGCGCCTGCCATGCAGGCAGAGACACATATGACGCCTATGGGGTCAGTGATGGGGAATACCTCCAGTGTTATGGGGATAAGTATTCCGAAGGTACCCCAGCTGGTACCCGTAGCGAAGCTGAGGAAGCAGCCGATAAGGAATACTATGGCAGGCAGGAAGGACTGGAAGCTCTGGGCAGAACTCTTTACGGCAGAAGCTACGTATGCGCCAGCCCCGAGGGAATCGGTCATTGCCTTGAGGGACCAGGCGCAGGTCAGTATCAGTATTGCTGGGACCATGGCCTTGAAGCCCTCGGGCAGCATGCCCATCATTTCGGAGAAGCTCATAAGCTTGCGCAGCTGATAAAATACGATGGTTATGACGAGGGCGAAGGAGGAGCCCAGCATAAGGCCTACGGAAGCGTCGGAGCCTGAGAAGGAGGTGACTATGTTGTGATAACCTTCTCTGGCAGGGTCAAAGAATCCGCCGGAGTATATCATGCCGGTGACGCAGGCTACAATCAGCACGATTATTGGCAGCACAAGGTCTATTACACGGCCGTTAGTATTGGCCTCAGTTGCTTCGGCGGAAGCATAGGGGTTTTTGCCGGAGAAGAGGTCGCCATTCTTAGCGTTAAACTCGCATTTGCCCATGGGGCCGAAGTCAGTCTTCAGCAGCACCAGCCCTATCATAAGTGTGATGGTGAGAAGGGCATAGTAATTGAAGGGAATTGCCTTGATAAAAAGGGTGAGTCCGGAGCCGTCCTCCACGTATGAGGAAACGGCGGCAGCCCATGAGGAGATAGGTGCGATAATGCACACGGGTGCCGCGGTGGCATCTATAAGATAAGAAAGCTTTGCGCGGGACACGTTGTGCTTATCCGTCACGGGGCGCATTACGGAACCGACGGTAAGGCAATTGAAGTAGTCGTCTACGAATATCAGTATGCCGAGGGCTATGGTAGCCAGCTGCGCGCCTGCGCGGGACTTTATGTTCTTGGCGGCCCAACGACCGAAGGCGGCGCTTCCGCCAGCCTTGTTCATAAGGCATACCATGACGCCGAGTATGACCAGGAATACCAGTATGCCGACATTATAGGAATCGGACAGTACGGATACTATGCCGTCGTTGAAAACGTGCAGAATTGTACCTTCAAAGGAGAAGTTAGAGTAGAGCAGGCCGCCTGCCAGTATACCCACGAACAGGGAAGAGTAGACCTCCTTCGTTACCAGTGCCAGAGTAATGGCGATTACGGGCGGAAGAAGGGCCCAAGGAGTGTTGTAGAAGCGCTCCGTGCCAAGCTCAGCGCCTTGGGTGGCGAAAGCGGCTATGCAGAGCACTATCAGCGTAATGGCCACCATTATGATAGTAGGCAGCGTCTTGCGGGTAGATAGTTTCATTTGGTTTTCCTCCATAAAGATCGAGTCAAAAAATAAAGAAGCCATGATCTTTGTGAACCGCAAAAATCATGACTAAAAATACATCAAATATAAATTATATTATACCGTGCATACCATGACAGCGCTCCACTTTTACGTGACAGTCCAGAGGATATTCTCCCACTGGCCCAGCGCCGGCACTCAGGCATTATGCCGGTACTTCGGCAAAGGACCCTTTCCGCCCCGCGGTGCCTGCCGCTCGTGTGTAGGGCCTAATAATGTCCTCTGCGCCTCTATCATTGCCATATACAATTATAGTAATAAAAATACATATGTCAACAAGTAATTTACAGTTCGTTAGGCCCTGTGTTACAATTTACGTGTAAAGTTTTTATATGTTTTTGAGTGGGAGACAAAATGAAGATAAAGACCGTCTATATGGACATTGAGGAAGTGCTGGCACAACCGGTACAGCAGCACGCATATCCTAAACGGCCAAATATATTTTTCAGAATGCTGCTGCGGGCGGTATCCGCGCCGGATCTGAAAGCAACAAATTTTAAATACCGTGAATTTGAAATGGAAAAGCTGGGGAAAAAAGAGCCGTGCTTGGTACTTATGAACCATTCGAGCTTTATAGATCTCAAGATAGCCTCTACGGTGCTTTACCCCAGACCCCTAAATATTGTCTGTACATCCGATGGCTTTGTGGGCAAGGAGCGGCTTATGAGAAGCCTGGGCTGCATACCTACCCGCAAGTTCGTAACGGATACCCAGTTGGTACGGGATATGATGTTTGCACTGAAAAAGCTGAAAAGCTCCATACTTATGTATCCTGAGGCAAGCTATACATTTGACGGTACCGCTACGCCGCTGCCTGCGGGCCTGGGCAAGTGCGTCAAACTCATGGGAGTGCCTGTGGTGATGATACGCACCTACGGCGCCTTCGCGCGGGATCCGCTCTATAACGGTCTGAGGCTGCGCAAGGTAGACGTATCTGCCGATATAAGCTACATACTTTCTCCGGAGGACATAAGGACAAAGACGGCCGAGGATATAAACGGTATACTTTACGAGCAGTTCTCCTTCGACAACTTCAAATGGCAGCAGGAGAATAACGTTAAAATAAGCGAACCTTTCCGCGCCGAGGGGCTGAATCGCGTACTGTACAAATGCCCGCACTGCGGTGCGGAGGGCTCCATGGAATCCAGTGGAGCAGATATACTGTGCAATGCCTGCGGCAAGGGCTATACACTTACGGAATACGGCTTTATGAAAGCAAAGGAAGGAAAGACGGAATTTCCTCACATACCCGATTGGTACGCATGGGAGCGGGATTGCGTGAGGCATGAAATTTTGAAAGGCAGCTATAAGCTGGACGTTCCAGTGGACATATACATGATGGTAAATACCAGAAAGGTATACGGTATAGGAGAAGGCAGGCTGACCCATGGTGAAAACGGCTTTCGCCTTACGGGCTGCAACGGAAAGCTGGATTATCATCAGCACCCGCTGGCCAGCTACAGCTTGTATTCGGATTATTTCTGGTATGAGATGGGTGACGTCATATGTATAGGGGATGCGGCGGCGCTGTACTACTGCTTCCCAAAGGGCTGTGGTGATATAGTTGCAAAGACGCGTCTGGCAACAGAGGAGCTTTACAAGATAAAAAAAGCTGCGCAATAGAGAATAATAAACCGAGACTGTTAAAAAGTGGCATTAAGCCACTTTTTTAACAGCCTCGGCTCAGTGTATTTTGATTTGGCCTAGCCGCCAAGATATGCTTTCTTGACGGCGTCGTTGTGGAGAAGTTCGTCCGCATCGGAGGAGAGGACTATCCTGCCGGTTTCCAGAACATAGCCCCGGTTTGCGATAGAGAGAGCCATTTGTGCATTCTGCTCCACAAGGAGAATAGTAACGCCGGACTGGTTCAGCTCCTTTACTATGTCGAATATCTGGTCGACCAGTATAGGTGCGAGGCCCATGGAGGGCTCGTCAAGCATCATGAGCTTGGGGCGGGACATGAGAGCTCTACCCATGGCAAGCATCTGCTGCTCGCCGCCGGAGAGAGTACCCGCGACCTGTTTGCGGCGCTCCTTAAGGCGGGGAAAACGCTCATAGACGTGCTCTATGGCGGCATTGACAGAATCATTGGGCTGTGTAAAAGCGCCCATTTCCAGGTTTTCCTCAACGCTCATGCGGGAGAATACCCGCCGCCCCTCAGGAACGTGCGCTATGCCCATCTCGACGATCTTGTGCGGCGGTGCCGACTTCAGATTATGATCCTGAAATGAAACGCTGCCGGTCTTTGTGTGCAGAAGGCCGGATATGGTCTTTAGTATGGTGGACTTGCCGGCGCCGTTTGCACCTATCAGGGTTACTATCTCGCCTTCGTTTACCTGGAAGCTTACGTTCTTTATGGCATGTATCGCGCCGTAATATACGTTGATGTTGTCAACCTTAAGCATTTTTTGCCTCCTTGCCTCGGCCCAGGTAAGCCTCTATGACGAGCGGGTTGGACTTTATCTCGTCAGGCGTGCCCTTAGCGATTATTTTGCCGTAATTCAGAACCGCGATTCCCTCGCAAATGCCCATGACCAGATTCATGTCGTGCTCTATGAGCAGGATAGCCAGATGGAAGGTATCGCGTATCTTCTTTATGTTCTGCATAAGCTCCGCGGTTTCGGAGGGGTTCATGCCCGCGGCAGGCTCATCCAGCAGCAGCACCTTGGGGCTGGTGGCCAGAGCCCGGACTATCTCAAGCCTTCGCTGAGCACCGTAGGGCAGGGAGCCGGACTCCCAAGAAGCCATGTGCTGCATGTCGAATATTGAGAGCAGTTCCATTGCGGTCTCGTGGGCCTTCTTTTCGGCGGACCAGTAGGACGGGAGCCGCAGCATGCTTGCAGCCAGGGAGGACTGGCAGGCGTTGTGCAGGCCTATCTTTACGTTATCCTCAACGGAAAGCTTGGAGAACAGGCGGATATTTTGGAAGGTTCGGGCAATTCCCAGCTGGTTGAGCTGCCAGGTTTTTTTCCCGCGGGTGTCTATGCCGTCTATCAGTATGACGCCGTGGGTTGGCTGGTAAACGTTGGTCAGCAGGTTAAATACGGTGGTCTTGCCCGCACCGTTAGGGCCTATAAGGCCGGATATCTCGGTGCGGCCCAGCATTATACTGAAATCCTCAACGGCGTGCAGACCGCCGAAGTCTATCCCAAGGCGGTGTACCTCAAGTATGGTTTTTGAAGAAAGATCTCTTTCTGGAATTATAGAATGGCTTGGTACGGGAACCATCTTATCCATTACTTGTCACCTGCCTTTTCTTTTTTGTCCTTGCCCTTCTTAAAGAGCTTTCCCATGCGTGCCTTGTCAATGAGCCCGGTAAGGGAGAAGTCGTACTGGCCCATAAGGCCGGAGGGCTTGAATATCATTACTACGATGAGCAGCAGAGAGTAAGCTATCATGCGGTAGTCGGAGAATGCTCTAAGCACCAGTTCAGGTACTGCTGTAAGCACGGTTGCGGATACTATTGAACCTACCATGGAACCCATGCCGCCAAGAACTACCATCACCAGTATTTCTATGGACTTCATGAAGCCGAAGCTGGAGGGATTCAGTATGCCGAGGTAGCTTGCGTACAGAGCGCCCGCTACACCTGCAAATATGGCGGATACCGTAAAACCGAGGGCCTTATAATAGGTAAGGTTGATGCCCACTGAGTCGGCCGCTATCTCGTTTTCGCGCACTGCCAGTATGGCCCTGCCGTGCTTGGACTTCATAAGGGTATGAATGAGAAAGCACACTATGCCCACGCAAAGGAAGCAGTTGAAGAAGCTGGTGTACTTTGGTATGTTCTTCAGGCTGGCCGCACCATAGGTGAAGTTGAAGCCCAATACGCTGTCGATGTTCAGAAGCACCACGCGGATTATCTCGCCAAAGCCAAGGGTGATTATGGCAAGATAGTCGCCTTTAAGGCGCAGCGCGGGGATACCTATCAGTATGCCAAATATGCCGGATACCACGCCCCCGATTATTATGCCGAGAGGGAATGCTACAAACTCAGGCAGATTGGGTACTGCCCTGAGGAACAGGGCGGAAGCGTATGCGCCTACCGCCATGAAGCCTGCATGGCCCAGAGGCAGCTGTCCGAGGTAGCCTGTAGCTACGTTCAGCGATACGGCGAGGATTATGTTGATGCCGCACAGCACTATAACTTTAGTATAGTAGTTCGGTACACTGCCGCCCGTGATGAGGGCGTTCACGCCGAAGAGAAAAACCGCGAATACGGCAAGGTTGATGGCATAGCGGAGGGGCATGGGGAGGGGCTTTTTGATCTTATCCATTGTACTTTCCTCCTTATACCTTTTCCTGTATCTCGTGGCCCATAATGCCTGTAGGCTTTACAAGCAGCACCACTATCAGTATGGCGAATACTATGCCGTCCTTCCATACGGAGAGGCCTACGGCGGAGACCATCGCCTCGGCAAGGCCTATTGCCAAGCCGCCTATCATTGCGCCGGGTATGGAGCCTATGCCGCCAAGAACTGCCGCTACGAAGGCCTTAAGGCCCAGCATAGAGCCCATTGTGGGAGTAGCCTGGGGATAGGCTGCGCAGTACAGCACTGAGGCTATGCCCGCGAGGGCGCTGCCCAACGCGAAGGTGAAGGATATGGTGCGGTTCACATTGATGCCCATGAGCTGAGCGGCACCGGTATCCTCGGATACGGCGCGCATGGCCTTGCCCATCTTTGACTTTTTTACGAGCAGCGTCAGGGCGGCCATTGATATGGCGGTGACTATCAGCGTGATTATGGCTGTCCAGGACACATCTATGCTGCCTATGGATATGGTAGAGGTGGGCATAAAGCTGGGCATTGACTTTGCACCTGCGCCGAACAACAGCTGTGCAAGGTTCTCAAGGAGATAGGATACGCCTATGGCAGTAATGAGCAGGGAAAGGCGGGGGCTTTGGCGCAGCGGCGCGTAAGCGACCTTTTCTATGGATACGCCCAACAGCACGCATACGAATATAGCCGCAATGATCGCCAGGATGGGGTTACCGGCAAATCCGCATAGGCAGAACCAGGCGGCGTATGCGCCTACCATTATGATATCCCCGTGGGCGAAGTTAAGCAGCATGATTATGCCGTAGACCATGCTGTACCCGAGAGCGACAAGCGCGTATATCGAGCCTGACTGAAGGCCGTTCACTACCTGCCTGAGGATCAGGGAAAGTGTACTCATAAAATTCCTCCAAGGTGCGCCCAGCCCCCAAGGCAGGCCTTACGGGGCAGGGCGTTTTTATCGTTAGGGTATTTACTTAAGTAGGTAAGAAGATTAGAAGGTCTCCTTGTATACGGCCTCGCCATTGGTGATGGTCATGATAACGGCGTCCTTGATGGGGTTGTTGTTCGCATCGAAGGTATAGCCGGCTTCGCTGGTGATGCCCACCACATTTGCGCCCTCGGTCTTGATGGCGTCAATTACGGCCTGCTTGTAGGCGTCGCTGGCGGGAGCTTCGCCGGTCTCCTCGGCCTTAGCCAGTGCTGCGCACATTACCATGGCGGCGTCGTAGGCGTTGGCTGCGAACATGTTCAGCGTATCTGTGCCGTAGGCTGCGGTATAGGCTTCCTCAAAGGCTTTTACAGCGTCGGTGGAGCCGGGTGCGTAAGCGGAGCAATAGAAGGTGCCCTCAAGCTCTTCGGCAGAGGCGTACTTCACAACGCCGTCCCAACCGTCGCCGCCCAGGAAGGGAACAGTGAGGCCAAGGGCACGTGCCTGCTTGACAATCATACCGTCATCCTCGTAGTAGTTGGGGCAGAAGATGAATTCGGGATCTGCGGCCTTGATGTTGGTCAGCTGAGCGTTGAAGTCCTTGTCGCCCTTGGCATAGCCTTCTTCGGCTACTACGGTGATGCCCAGCTCTGCGCACTTGGCCTTAAAAGCCTCGTTCAAGCCTGCGGCGTAGTCGTTGCCGGTCTGTACGATGACAGCGGCCTTGGTGTAGCCCAGCTTTTCCTTGGCATACTGAGCCATCTTTTCACCCTGGAAGGGGTCGATGAAGCAGGTGCGGAATACGTTGGTATAAACAGAACCGTCATCGGGGTTTACGGTAACTGCCTCGGCAGTGGCGGAGGCGGTGATCATGGGCATATTGACGGCATTTGCCTCGCCGGCAACAGCAATGGTGTTGGATGTGATAACGTCGCCGATGAAGGCGGTGATGCCCTCGTCTACCTCGCGGTTGAAGGCGTTGATGGCTTCGGCATCATCGCCCTTGTTGTCGTAGGAGATGAGCTCGATCTTTTTGCCGTTGATGCCGCCCTCGGCGTTTACCTTGTCAAAATAGAGGGTAGCGCCGTTCTTTACAGCCAAACCGTAAACGGCGAGGTCTCCGGTATAGGGCCCCAGCAGGCCGACCTTGATGGTATCGCCGGAAGCGGCGGAGCCTACAGCCTCATTGCCGCCCTCAGCGGCGGGGGCTGAACAGCCTGCGAAGCATACAACGGCCATTACGACGGCCAGGACTGTACAAAGTACTTTTTTCATTGTTTTGGTTCCTCCAAATAAAATTATTTTTAAATAAAAACGGCGGCTCCGCTTTGCGGAACCGCCGTCATTTAACACCATTTATGCTAAACTCGATCCTCTCCACAAAGCATTCCTATTTTCGGTAATAATGCATATGCAAATAATGGAAATAAGGGATATAAGGGATATAAGGAAAACGCCCAGCTGTATGCTGAGCGCGTTAATAACCAGTACAGAGGCAGCCATAGATGCAGCACAAGAAGCCTTGGCGTTGACCATGGCATTGGCTGTCGCGGACTTAGTGGACTTGAACATCTTTGGCGTCTCCTTTCGTTTACTTCGTTTTGTTTACGATGCGGCAATTTTAGCACCATATGATAAACCTGTCAATAGCAAATAATATATTTTTTTGATAAATCTTTATGCATAGTACCGAATAGTCTGTTTTATCCGCGAAATGCGGGCGTAAACTCGGACGAAAAAAATAAAGCTTTTAAAGAACGGCGGTGAAGCATAAAAAATGCGTTGCAGCTATTGCCATATAACACAAGTTATTGTATAATTTCCATATTAGGGAAACTATATATATGGTGGTATGATTTGATGGATAAAACTCATGTAACTATAAATGTGGCGGGGCAGGAGCTTCGCCTTTCAGCCGACGACAGCGAAGCATATATCCGCAAGATAGCCGGATATGTAAACGATAAGGTGGATGAGGTACAGCGTTCTTATCCCAACCTTAGCACGGCGAACTGCCTCATAATGGCCGCGCTGAACCTTTCGGACGAGCTGCATAAGCTGCGCGAGGATTACGATGCCTTGGATTCACGCATATCCGAGCTTAGAGAAATGCCAAGGCAGCAGTCTCCTGTCAAGCGCCCCTTTGAGAGCAAGGCTACCGTAGGGGTAAAGTAATAGTTATATCCGCAAATACGCGGCTCGGGGCTTATCCTGGGCCGCTTTTTTAAAGGCTGGTTTATTTATGATGGAGCTTCTTTCCCCGGCGGGCAGCCGGGAGGCATTGATTGCCGCCGTGCAGAACGGGGCGGACGCGGTATACTTTGGCGGCAGCATGTTCAATGCCAGAAGGTTCGCGGCGAATTTTGACGACCATGGGCTTATTTCTGCCATAGACTACTGTCACGAGAGGGGCGTAAAGGTAAATATTACGCTTAACACCCTTTTGCTTGACAGGGAAATATCCCAGGCGTTGAAATACGCTGAATTTTTATGCAGAACAGGAGCCGACGCTGCTATAGTGCAGGATATGGGTCTTGTAAGCCTTATACGTAAAAATATTCCGGAGCTTCCCCTACACGCCAGCACCCAGATGGGAATACACGAGCTGAACGGCGCAAGGGAGGCTGAGAAGCTGGGGCTTGAGCAGGTGGTGCTGTCCCGGGAGGTGCCGCTGGGGGAGATCGAGTATATACATAATAATACGCCTATAGCCCTCGAGGCCTTTGCCCACGGGGCGCTGTGCATGAGCTTTTCAGGCGCCTGCCTGCTTTCCTCAATGGCGGGAGAAAGAAGCGGCAACCGCGGCACCTGCGCACAGCCCTGCCGCAAACGCATGGGGCTTGACTATATGCCGGGCAGAGACGAATACGACCTGAGCCTTGGCGACCTTTGTATGATAGAACATCTTGCGGAGCTGAAACAAGCCGGCGTAAGCTGCATAAAATTAGAGGGCCGCATGAAGAGGGCGGAATACGTTGCGGTGGTGACGCGGGCATACAGGGACGCGCTGGACGGCGCGGATAAAGCCGAGATATCCCGGCATAAGAAGCGCATGCTGGATATGTTTGATCGTGGCGGCGGCTGCACAGGCTACTTTTACGGAGACAACGCCCATACCGGGTGCATAGCCGTAAGCGATAGATCAAAGGAACTTATCGAAGAAGCGGCTAACAGCTACGCTAAGGATACACGCAAGCAGCCTGTAGATATGGAACTGTACATGCGCGTAGGTGAGGCTGCAAGGCTTGTCATGCGCTTAGGCGGCGATAATGTGGAGGCCGTGGGCGACGTTGTACAGCCCGCCCAAAAACCTCAAACCGCCGAAAGGTATATGGAACAGGCCCGAAAGCTGGGGGATACGCCATTTATATGCGCAGGAATAAGGGCGGATATCGACGAAAAGGCATTTCTTCCTATGAGCGCGGTGAACGCCCTGCGCAGAGACGCTTCCGCTAAGCTTTTGGAGTCTCTGCATTGGAGAAGAAGCTGCGACAGCGGCGATGTTCCAAAGCTTAAAAACCAGCCTGCGGAGCACACCCGGATAACCGTCATAGCGAGTACGCTGGATCAGGCGAAGGCGGCATTCGGTGCGGGAGCCGACGAGGTGGCTCTGGAACCCTGGGAATTTCACATTGCAGCCTTTGAAGCAGCTGCGGCGTTTAAAGGAAGCAAGAAGCTTTTGATATCCCTTCCCGTGGCAATAATAAGCCATAAGGAAGCGGAAAAGATTATGAAGATAATCGGAAGCGGCCTTATAGACGGCGGCATAGCGGCCAATGTTGGCCAGCTCGAGCTTATAAGAAGCCTGCCGCTCAGGATAGCGGGGACACAGATGAACGCCATGAACGGCTATACCGTACAGGCATATAAGGATATGGGCTTTGACAGAGTGACGCTTTCGCTGGAACTTACCAAACCCCAGCTGCGGGATATTTCAGGGGCCGGCACTGCTGTAAGCATATACGGCAGGGCGCAGCTGATGCAGCTTCGCCATTGTCCGGTGAAAGAGTACAGGGGCTGCCGCAGCTGCGATGGCTTCACGGGGGAAATGACCGACGAGGGCGGCAGAAGATTCCCTCTTTGCAATATCCGGCAGGAGGACGGCTGCCTGGTGCGGCTGCTCAACTGCCTGCCCACCGATATAACGGACCTATACGGCGAGCTGCCAGAGCCTGAGGCCGTACAGCTTGCATTTTACGATGAAGCTCCTGAAAAGGTACGGGAGCGCATAGCAGCTGCTATGGCGGCAAGAGACGGCAGAAAGGTATCCCCGGTGAAAAACGCCACCCGCGGCCATTGGAACAGGGCAGTAGATTAAATTCGGAGATGAATATGCAGGAAAAGGTTTTAAAAACACTTGAATACGACAAAATAGCCGAAATGCTGAAGGCTAAAACCGTGACCTGCGCAGGCGCCGAGCTTGCAGAGGGCATGGAGCCTTACGATACATTTGACAAGGTAAAATCCGCGCTGGCATTTACGGCCGAGGCGGAAACGGTAATTATACGCACCGGCCGTTCGCCCGTAGACAGCTTCCCGGATATGCGGGAATGCCTGAAGCGCATACACGCGGCGCTGTTTGTATCTCCCGCCGAGCTCATGGGCATATCCCGCTGCCTGCGCGTTTCACGTCTTGCAAGGGAGGCCATCGAGAAGGAAGAAAACGTTCCGCTCCTCAGCAATCTTGCGGGGTACATCTCTACCCACCGTTCCGTGGAGGAGGAGATAGATCGATGCATATTGGGAGAAGATGAGATATTCGACGGGGCGTCTCCGGAGCTTTCGAGAATACGCCGCTCCATGCGCCAGACAAACGATAAGGTGCGCGAGCGGCTGGGCAGCATGATACGCTCTGCCGCTTATTCAAAATATCTTCAGGAACCGCTAATAACCATACGCAACGGCAGGTTTGTTATCCCTGTAAAGCAGGAATACCGCCAGAATGTGCCGGGCCTGATACACGATCAATCCGGCAGTGGGGCGACGCTGTTTATTGAGCCTGCCGCGGTGGTGGAGCTTGGCAACCAATATAAAAAGCTTATAGCCGAGGAGCAGCAGGAGATAGAGCGCATACTCTCAGAGCTTACGGCAATGGTGGCGCCCTACGGCAGTGAGATAAACGAGAATATAAGAATCCTGGGCGATATGGACCTGGCGTTTGCCAAGGCAAAGCTGGCCCGGGACATGAACGCTACGGAGCCAAATCTCAATCACACCGGCTATATACGTATAGTGCAGGGGCGGCATCCTCTCATACCTAAGGAAACGGTACGGCCAATAGACATATGGCTGGGCCGCGATTTCAGGACGCTTATAATCACAGGCCCAAACACGGGCGGCAAGACGGTAACGCTGAAGACTGTGGGACTGTTTGTGCTCATGACTCAGAGCGGCATGTTCATACCTGCGGACATTGGCAGCGAGATATCCGTATTCGACAGCGTATACGCGGATATAGGCGATGAGCAGTCGATAGAGCAGTCCCTTTCCACCTTCTCCTCCCACATGACGAACATAGTAGGCATACTGAAGGGCGCTGACGACAGGTCGCTGGTGCTGCTGGATGAGCTTGGGGCGGGCACTGACCCTGTGGAGGGCGCGGCCCTTGCAATGAGCATACTGGAGGAGCTTCATTCCCGCAATACCGTCACCGTGGCCACTACCCATTACAGCGAAGTCAAGGCATTCGCGCTTACCCATGACGGAATAGAGAACGCCTCCATGGAGTTTGACGTTGACAGGCTCTGCCCCACATACAGGCTTTTTATAGGAATACCGGGCAAGTCCAACGCCTTTGAAATATCCAAGCGGCTTGGGCTGGACGAGGGCGTGATAGACAGGGCGAGGACGTACCTCAAGGGCGAGGACGTACACTTCGAGGATATAATCTCCAGCGCCCAGAGCCGCTATCAACTGGCGGAGGAGGAGCGGGCAATGGCAAGCGCGGCTCGGCGCGACCTTGACAAGCTCCGTCAGGAGACTGAAGCCGAGCGCAGAAAGCTGGAGGCGGATAGGGCAAAATACCAGGCGAAGGCAAAGGATGAGGCGCGGCGCATAGTGGAGGATACGCGCCGCGAGATGGATAAGCTGATAGCCGATGTACGCAGCATAAAGGGCGTGGACAGGAGCGCCGCAGACAGGGTGATACAGCAGTCCCGTGACGCCCTTCGCAAGCGCCGTGACGACCTTGCCGAAAAACTGGTGCTTAACAAAGAGGACGGCACCAAGCCGCCTAAGACAGTCAATCCTGGAGATACGGTCAGAATAGTGTCTCTCGATAAGAAGGCAACAGTGCTTTCCAAGCCTGACTCAAAGGGCGAGGTTCAGGTACAGGCGGGTGTAATGAAGCTCAACGCAAAGCTTGCGGATCTTCGCATGATGCAGGACGACACACCGCAAAAGGGCGTGGGCAAAATACGTCTCGAAAAGGATCGCCAGGTAGGAATGGAGCTGGACATCAGGGGAATGCTGGTGGACGACGCAATACTGGTGGTGGACAGGTACATAGACAATGCGGTGCTTTCCGGCCTTACGGAAATAAATATAATACACGGCAAGGGCACGGGCGCATTGCGTGCCGGAATACAGGATTACCTCCGCACAAACAAGCGGGTGAAATCCTTCCGCCTCGGCAACTACGGCGAGGGCGACGCGGGCGTAACAGTGGTCACGCTGAAGGAAACAAAACAGTGACAAGCGCCGCAAAACGGCTGATTTGGACTGTTTTTGCGGATTTATTCATACCAGGTTCATATTTGGGTGGTATCATTTATGATAGCAGTTTCAGAATGCCTGAGAGGCACACCCTGCCGCTATGACGGCATGGCAAAACCGAACAAAGGGGCGCGGGAGCTTGTAAAAGCGGGCGCCGTATGCATATGCCCGGAGGTACTGGGCGGGCTGGACACGCCACGCTCACCTGCAGAGATACAGGGCGGCGACGGGTTTGATGTGCTATGCGGCAAAGCGAAGGTCGTGAATAAGGCCGGCGAAGATGTTACGGCGCAGTACGTGAAGGGTGCTGAAATAGTCCTTGAGCTATGCAAAAAGTACGGCGTTACAGAGGCTGTGCTGAAGGAGAAAAGCCCCTCCTGCGGATCGAGCCTCATCTACGACGGCAGCTTTACTGGTACACTGAGGCCGGGCGTGGGCGTTACAGCGGCGCTACTCCTGCGAAACGGTATAACCGTAAGGGACGAGCAAAGCTGTGCTGAAACGGGAAACAAAGCAAAATAAACGAAAGGCGAATATTACGGCAATGGATAAAAAATCAATACTGGTAATAGATGACGACCGCAATATACTGGCGATAATAGAGATGTACCTTAAAAAAGAAGGGTGTACAGTAACCACCTGCGAGCGGGGCGACACGGCCCTTGAGGCCTTCCACAAGGCAAAGCCCGACCTGGTAGTGCTGGACGTGATGCTGCCCGGTATGGACGGCTGGGGAGTGCTCGGCAAGATTCGGGAAGAGAGCGACGTGCCGGTTATAATGCTTACTGCAAAGAGCGACACTATGGACCGAATACAGGGGCTGGATCTTGGTGCCGACGACTATATGGTAAAGCCCTTCGAGGCAAAGGAGCTTATTGCCCGCATTAAGGCGGTAATGCGCAGAAGCGGCGGACAGAGCGAGGAAAAGAAAGTATCCTTCGATAATCTGGTAATATCCTTGGATAATTACTCAGTGCTGCTGGACGGCAAGCCTGTGGAAATGCCGCCCAAGGAGATAGAATTGCTGTACTTTCTCGCTTCCCGTCCGGGAAAGGTATTTACCAGGGAGCAGCTGCTGGAGCAGGTGTGGGGCTTTGACTTTTTCGGAGATTCCCGAACAGTGGACGTTCATGTGAAGCGCATTCGGGAAAAGCTGGGCGAGCGGGACGAGTGGCAGCTCAAGACCGTATGGGGAGTGGGCTATAAGTTTGATGTCGCTAAGTAGACAAGATTTTTAACGGGAACATTGGCTGTATGTTCAAAACGTTGTTTTCAAGAATGCTGGCTACATACCTTTCGGTGACGCTGGGGCTGTTGATTCTCCTCGGCTTTACCGTAGGCACCGTGTTTCAGAACCAGTACAAAACCGAAAAACGCGACGAACTCAAGCGCGAAGCCCAGGAGATAAGCGCAGCTGTGACGGAACGCTACATAGACAGCGCCAAGCGTGCCGTGGCTGAAAAGGAACTCCTGACAATCGCAAGAAAGTATGATGCCATGGTCATACTTCAGTTTGCGGACGAGAGCCTTGGACGATGCGTGTTCATCGACGAGGAATCTACTGCAAAATGGGCGGGCTGCGACGATATGGATATATCAAGCATCACCAGCGGCATACTTTACGGCGGCAAAAAGACCGAGATAAGAAAAATGCTGGGAGATAGGGTAGACATGCCAACCATGTCGCTTACGGGGCCTATAACGAATGAAAACGGCAAGGTGATAGCGGCTTTGGTGCTGCATACGGATACCAGCCGTATACAGGAGTCCATACGTCAGGTTACTATGGACGTAATATTGTATTCCTGCATAGGAGTGGTGCTGGCGATGCTTGCGGTATCGTATATCACGGGCAAAATGACAAAGCCTATCATCGAAATGAACAATATCGTGATGCGCTACTCCAAGGGAGAGTTCGACCTCCGCGTAAAAAGCGAGGGTACGGACGAGGTAGCCCAGCTCGGGAAAAGCTTCAATATAATGGCATCGGAGCTTAACACGCTGGAGGAGGCCAGAAGAAGCTTTGTGGCCAACGTTTCACATGAGCTGAGGTCGCCGCTCACCTCGATGAGGGGCTTCCTCGAGGCTATGCAGGACGGCACTATAGCGCAGGAGGATTACGCCAAGTATCTGGATATAGTCATAAACGAGAACCGGCGCATGACGTCAATGGTGAACGACCTGCTGGATCTGGCCAGAATAGAGTCTGGCCAGGTAGTGATAAAGAAAGAAGTATTTGACATAAACGAGCTGATAGTGAGGACCATGCTCACATTCGAGGCGAGGGTGGACGCCAAAAAGCTCAATGTGGAGTTGGATATGAAGCCGGAGAAGATAGCCGTCGAGGCGGACCCCGGCCAGATAGCCCAGGTGGTGCGGAATCTCATAGATAACGCCATAAAGTTTACGCCGGAGGGCGGCAGCCTGTGGCTTATCACCAAAGTAAAGAAAAAGGTCGTTACGGTAACGGTCAAGGATTCCGGCAAGGGCATAGATGCCGACAGCATACCGCATCTGTTCGAGAGGTTCTACAAGGCGGAAAAGGCCCACACGCCCGGAGAAAGCGCCGGCACCGGACTCGGCCTTGCCATAGTAAAGCGAATAATAGATCAGCACGATCAGGATATAACCGTGGAGTCGGAGCCGGGAAAGGGGACGAGTTTTACCTTTACCCTCAACGCCGCGGAGCGAAGCGTCAAAGGCGCGGCACAGAAAAAAGCTTAAACACTTGGAGGCAGCATATGGAAGAATACAGTGAAATGAACGGACAGAACGATGAGCAGAACACCGGCGGCGAGTTCGGCGGTAGTTATTATCAGCACAATGCCATGCCAAGGGAAAAGAAGAGCGGGCAAAACAGCTGCGCGGGTTACATACTCGTAGGTATACTCTGCCTGCTGGTTGGCATAGCTGTGGGCAGCTGCACAACGACGCTGGCCATATCCGGCATAAAGGAGGCGGCGGAGAGCGTACTTCCCGGCGAGGATAAGGGCAGCGGGGACAACGATGACAGCGGCTTCAGCTTTGAGTGGCATTTTGGAGAGAAAAAGCCGGAAAACAATAGGCCCGCCAAGGATGAAGAATATGAGGAGCCTGAAAAGAAACAGTATACCGGACGCGAAATGCCGGTGCTGGACGGGCAGGTCCCCATCATTTCAGATACAGTAAATCCCGCTCCGGACATAGTGGAGCAGACCTTTGAGGGTGTGGTAGGGGTCAATTCATACGAAAAGGTAAAGGACAAGGACGAGCTTGAGGGCTACGGCAGCGGCTTCGTGCTTTCCAGCGAAGGCTACATCGTGACAAATGCCCACGTTATAAAGGGTGCGAGCAAGGTAACCGTCACTTTACCGGACAACGACAAGCAGGAGATAGACGCCGAGGTGGTAGGCTACGATTCCACCATGGATATCGCTGTGCTCTATATCAGGAAGGACGGCCTGAAGCCACTGGCACTTGGCAGTGCCGAAAATGTACGGGTGGGCGATTTCACTATCGCCATAGGAAATCCCTCCGGCAGTGAGCTGGCGGGCACGGCCACATTCGGCATAATCAGTGCAACATCGAGGAACGTAAACATTGACGGCCACGAGAACGAATATCTGCAGACCGACGCAGCCATCAACCCCGGCAACAGCGGCGGCCCTCTGCTCAATATGAAGGGCGAGGTAATAGGTATAACTACTGCGAAGAACATATTTGCCGGCTATGATGAGTACGGCAACACCATAAGCGCCGAGGGCCTCGGCTTTGCCATACCGATCGATAAGGCTGTGGAGGTTGTGGAGGAGCTGATAACCCAAGGCCATGTAGCCCGTCCCGGCATTGGCGTAAATGTTATCGAGATAACCGAGGAAAATGCTGAAGAGTATGATCTGCATCCCGGTATACTGATTTACAGCGTAACCAAGAATGGCCCTGCGCACAAGGCTGGCCTCAAGGTAGACGATATAGTGACAGCCTACGACGGCATAAACGTTACTACCCAGGGCGACTTTGTGGATTACATTAAGGATAAGCGGGTAGGGGATACGGTAAGCTTAGAGATCATAAGGGGCGACGAGAAAATTACCATAGACGTCACCCTGGGAGACATTAACGAGATGGGCGACGAGCTGGTCGGCAACAGGACTTCAAGCCTGTTTGACTAAATAAGCGTCAAATATGCTAATAAATCCGATAAAAACAGTTTACAAAAGGCGGATTTATCTGGTAAACTATTTGTTGGTGCTTTATGCGCGCTTTGGCGCAAAAATGCGCACGAACAAGTTATTCAATTATTTATATTACACCTTAGGGGGATTGAAATGAAGAACTATACCGCAGCAAACATCCGCAACATAGGAGTATTCGGCCACGGCGGCGAGGGCAAGACCACTCTTACCGAGGCCATGCTCTTCAATGCCGGGCTCCTCGAGCGTCTCGGCAAGGTTGAGAACGGAACTACCACTACCGACTACGATCCCGAGGAAGTAAAGCGCACTATCTCCATCAACTGTGCTCTTGCTCCTTACGAGTGGAAGGACGTAAAGGTAAATATTATAGACGCTCCCGGTTTCTTCGATTTTTACGGTGAAGTTACTGCGGCAATGGCAATGGCTGACTCCGCTCTGATCGTCGTCGGCGCCGTATCCGGCCCCGTTGTAGGCACCGAGAAGGCCATGGATATGTGCAAGAAGTCCGGCAAGGCCCGCATGATCGTAGTAAATCAGATGGACCGCGAAAACGCCAACTTCGATAAGGTCATGAATGAGCTGAACGAAAAGTTCGGTCCCAGCGTAGTTCCGATTCAGCTGCCCATAATGGAAGGCGGCAAGCTGGTAGGCTATGTGGACACCGTTCATATGATTGCCAAAAAGTACGATGGCAAGGGCGAGAAGGATTGCGATATCCCCGCCAATCTGGCCGCACGGGCGCAGGAAGTCTACGAGGCCCTCACCGAGGCAGCCGCCGAGACTGATGAAGCCCTTATGGAGAAGTTCTTTGAGGAAGGGGAGCTCTCCCGCGAGGAGATAATCTCCGGCCTGAACAACGGTATTCTGGGCGGCGACATTACCCCTGTTTGCTGCTGCGCCGCACAGCCCAATATTGGCGTATGCACCCTGATGGACAATCTTGTCAAGTACATGCCTCCCGCCTCCATGGCTAAGGCTCCCAAAGCCGTCAATCCCAAGACCGGAGATGCAGTCGAAGTGAAGCAGGACGGCAAGTTTGCGGCTCAGGTCATCAAGACCGTTATTGACCAGTTCGGCAAGTATTCCATACTTAAAGTATACAGCGGCGTTCTCAGCGCAGATGTTGCTCCGTACAATACCCGTGAAGAGAAGTCCGAGAAGCCCTCTGCCCCTGGCATTATGCGCGGCAAGAAGGTCACTCCCGTCGATAAGCTCATCGCTGGCGATATAGGCGTACTGTCCAAGCTTCAGTATACCGCTACCGGCGACACCCTGTGCGACGCTTCCGCACCTGTGCAGTTTGAAGCCATCAAATTCCCTGAGCCCTGCATCAAGCTGGCCGTTTCCGCCAAGAAGCAGGGCGAAGAAGATAAGGTCTTTGCTGGCCTTAACAAGCTGCTCGAAGAAGATCCAACCATGGCCCTCGAGAAGAATGCCGAGACCGGCGACATGCTGCTCTGCGGTTTGGGCGAGGTGCATATTGATGTTCTCTGCGCAAAGCTGAAGAATAAGACCGGCGTAGAGGCTCAGATATCCGATCCCCGCATTCCTTACCGTGAGACTATCCGCGGAACCGCAGAGGCCGAAGGTAAACATAAGAAGCAGACCGGCGGCAGCGGCCAGTTCGGCGTGGTCAACATGCGCTTTGAGCCCCTCACCAACGGCGAGGATTTCGAGTTTGTCAACGCCATCGTCGGCGGCGTAGTTCCTAAGGAATATATCCCCGCGGTCGAAAAGGGCACCCGCGAGGCCATGAAGCACGGCGTGCTTGCCGGTTATCCCATGATCGGAGTAAAGGCCACTCTGTTCTTCGGTAAGTATCACCCCGTGGATTCTAAGGAAGTTGCATTCAAGAGCGCCGCACGTCTTGCTTACAAGGAAGCCTGCGCCAAAGCACAGCCTGCCCTGATAGAGCCCATCTATCAGTACAACATCACCGTTCCCAACGAGTATACCGGCGCCATCATGGGTGATCTGTCCAGCCGTCGCGGCCGTGTGCTCGGCATGAACCCCTGTGAGGAAGGTACCGAAGTAGTAGCAGAAGCTCCTCTCTCTGAGATGTTCAAGTATGCTACCGACCTGCGTTCCATGACTCAGGCCCGCGGCTCCTTTACCAGCCAGTTCGTACGCTACGAGGACGTCCCCGCTTTCGAGGCAAAGAAGATCATCGAGAACGCCCAGAAGGAAGAGGACGAGGAAGAATAATCTTCTTCGAACGCATCGGAGCAAACAACAAAGCTTGGAAATATGAAATGTCCCCCGTTTGTTGGAAAGTATTATATACTTTCCAACAAACGGGGCTTCTATATACTCAAAGGATACCTCAAAGGCTTCGTTGCATAACGCTCTGCGACCGTTTTGTATAGAAAAGAATTATAGCAGGAAGTGTTGCATAATGCTTACTTATGAAATATATAATGCAGCTCTTTCATCTAATGCTTTTATATTGCCAAAATAGACGCTTTTTGGTACAATAATTGCAACTGAAAGCCGATGGCTTTTTCACAAATACAAGGAAAGATGCAAATAATGAGAATACTTATTGCAAATGATGACGGTATATACGCCGCGGGCATCAAGGCCATTGCAGCGGAGTTTTCAAAGAAGCATCAGGTGATGGTCGTCGCTCCGGATCATGAGCGCAGCGGCGCCAGCCATTCTATAAATCTTACGTCGCCACTCAGGATACATAAGACAGAACTTTCCGGCTTTGATAATATAGAGGCTTACAGGGTAAACGGCACACCGGTGGACTGCGTGATAGTAGGCTGCAACGCGCTGAACTTCAAGCCGGATGCAATTATAACCGGAGTGAACCACGGGTATAACCTGGGCATGGATATACATTATTCGGGCACGGTATCTGCGGCAAAGGAAGGGGCGTTAATGGGCATACCTTCAATGGCAGTATCGATGTGCAACCTTACGTCTAAAGATTTTTCGGTGCCGGCAAGGGTGGCGGCAGAGCTGTTTGACGGCTTTATCGCCAGCGGCAGCTTACTGTATAATGTAAATGTGCCCGACCTTGCCTACGGCGAGCTGAAAGGCATAAAGTTTACCGGTCTTTCAAAAAGGACATACTATTCACCATTTGAAAAACGGGTTGATCCCCGTGGATGCGAATACTACTGGTGGCCTATGCGGACGGAGTATGACGGAGATATGAAGGCTGACAACGACGAGCGCTGGACGGCCGAAGGCTTTGTTTCCGTTACTCCAATACTTACAGATTTTACGGATTACGCCGCGCTGAAGCGGCTGAATAAATAAGAAACAGACTAAGAAGGGGTCGGTATCAACATGGAAAACGTGGATTTGCTCACACGGATAAACCAGCATTACAATTCTTTCAGCAAGGGGCAGAAGCTGCTTGCCAACTACATAATAGACAATTACGACAGGGCGGCGTTCATTACCGCATCGAAGATGGGCCGCACTGTAGGCGTAAGCGAATCTACGGTTGTCCGCTTTGCATATGCTTTGGGTTATGACGGATATCCTGCGCTCCAGCGCTCCCTTCAGGAAATGATACGCAACCGTCTTACTACGGTCCAGCGTATACAACTCACATCGGATCTTTCTCAGGATGAGGTCCTTTCCACTGTATTGAAATCAGATATAAGCAATATCAGATCCACTATAGAGTCGGTAAATACCGCTACCTTCAATACCGTCATAGACTACATGCTCAAGGCGCGCAAGATCTATGTTGTAGGTATAAAGAGTGCGGCGCCGTTAGCACAATTCCTGGGGTATTATCTCAACTTCATACTGGACGATGTATGCATCGTCAACAGTACCGTATATGAAACGATGCTGCGCATAAGCGACAAGGACATGTGCATAGGAATAAGCTTCCCCAGATACTCCTCTAAGGCGGTGGAAGCGCTGAGCTTCGCAAGGAGCAAGGGCGCATATGTGACGGCCATAACGGACAGCATGTTTTCCCCTATAGCCGAGCTTGCGGACAGCGTACTGGTAGCGCGCAGCGATATGGCTTCCTTTGCCGATTCTCTGGCTGCCCCCTTGAGCCTTATCAATGCCCTTATAGTGGGCGCGGGCCTTCGCAGGAAGGACGAGGTGTACGAGAGATTGGATCAGCTGGAAGGCATATGGAAGAGCCACAAGGTGTATATAGCGTCCAATACAGACGATAGGGATAACGAATGAGCAGGGTAGCTGTAATAGGCGGCGGCCCGGCAGGAATAATGGCGGCAGCGGCGGCAGCGGACTGCGGCCATGATTCAGTGTTGCTTGAAAAAAACGAAAAGCTGGGCAAGAAGCTGTTTCTTACGGGCAAGGGGCGCTGCAACATAACCAACAGCTGTGATACCGATGACTTTTTTGCCAATATACCGAGGAATCCCAAGTTCCTGTACAGTGCGCTGTACGGCTTTTCCAATACCGACATAGTGGAGCTCATAAATGCAAACGGCGTGCCCACGAAGGTGGAAAGGGGTAAGCGCGTCTTTCCCGCGTCGGATAAATCCAGCGACGTTATAAAGGCGCTTACGCGGCATTTGAACAACAGCGGAGCGGAGCTCCGGCTCAATACCGAGGTATCCGGCATACGAAAGGCCGGAAGCGGCTTTGAGCTTACGGTAAACGGCTGCAGGGAGGCTTTTGACGCGGTGATACTCTGTACCGGAGGCGCGAGTTACCCAACGACGGGCTCTACCGGCGCAGGCTATGCCTTTGCAAAAAAGCTTGGCCATACCGTGACGGATATACGTCCGTCTCTCATACCGCTGGCTACGGTAGAAGAGTGGCCGGGGAAATTGGCTGGGCTTTCGCTTAAAAATGTCACTCTGAGGGCGTACAACAAAAAGAACAGGCTGGTATATGAGGAACTGGGCGAGATGCTGTTCACCCACTTCGGCGTATCTGGTCCGCTGGTGCTCAGCGCCAGCAGCAGGATAGCCGACAGTCCGGAAGGTGTGCGGCTCACCATTGATATGAAACCCGGCCTTACCCCTGATGAGCTGGACAGGCGCATTTTGCGGGACTTTGAAAAGTACCAGCGTAAACAGCTTATAAACGGGTTGAACGACCTGCTTCCGTCACGGCTCATACCGGTAGTTATAAGCATATCCGGCGTGCCTGCGGAAATTAACATCAGCTCTGTAACAAAGGCCATGAGGGAGTCGCTGGTGAAAACCGTCAAGTGCATACCGCTTACAGTGGATCACGCCTTGCCGGTAGAAGAGGCGATAATAACCAGAGGGGGCGTGAGCGTAAAGGAGATAGATCCCTCTACCATGGAATCCAAGCTGGTTCCGGGACTGTTCTTTGCGGGCGAAATAATCGACGTAGATGGATACACCGGAGGCTTCAACCTGCAAATAGCTTACTCCACGGGTGTGCTTGCAGGCAGATCCGTAAGATAACGCGAGGTGAATGTATAATGATAAATATAGCCATAGACGGCCCTGCGGGTGCGGGCAAGAGCACGGTTGCCAGGGCGGTAGCCAAAAAGCTCGGCATACTCTACCTCGACACGGGCGCGATGTACCGGGCAATGGCGTTAAAAGCCATGCGAGAGGGTATAGACCCAAACGATAAGGAGCAGGTGCTGCCCCTTCTTGAATGTACCGAGATATATGCGAAAAATATCGGCGGAACTCAGCATACCTATCTGGACGGCGAGGACGTTTCCGGCCTTATAAGGACACCGGAAATATCCCGGGGCGCTTCCGACATAAGCGCCATACCGGACGTGCGCATCAAGCTGGCGCAGATACAGCGCAATATCGCCCATACCTCAGATGTAGTCATGGACGGGCGGGAGATAGGCTCTTATGTGATCCCCGAATGCGAGAACAAGTTCTATGTCACCGCCTCCGTAGACGAGCGCGCCCGCCGCAGGCTGCTGGAACTAAAAGAAAAGGGCAGGGACAACGGCATGACCGTGGAGGACATGGCGAAGGATATAGCGGAGCGCGACTACAATGACAGCCACAGGGCCTTTGCGCCATTGCTCAGGCTGCCCGAGGCGATACTTATAGACACCACCGACCTTACGATAGACGAAGCGGTGAACGCCGTGCTTAAAAACCTTAAAAACATTGGGGCGGAGGCGCATAAGTAATGCTTTATATACTTTTCAGATATCTGCTTTGGCCGCTTTTCATGATAATAATGCGGCCTCAGGTATATAACCTAAAGGGACTCCGGGTAAAGGGAGGAGCAATATACGCATGCAATCACTTATCCATGTTGGATCCAGTGATGATAGCATTCCTTTCTCCGCGGATAGTCCACTTCATGGCTAAGAAGGAGCTTTTCAACGGCTTGGGTAAGGTGTTCTTCAAAGGGCTCATGGTGTTTCCGGTGAATCGGCATACAGCTGATATAGCCTCTCTCAAGCGGGCTATGGAGGTGCTGAAAGATGGCAAGGTCTTCGGAATATTCCCAGAAGGCAAGCGATCAGTTACGGGCGAACTGGACGAACTGGAAAAGGGCACCGCATTCCTGGCGCTTAAATCAGGCGCGCCTGTAATACCAATGTATATCGATCCCAAGTGCTATGACTCCATGCGGTTCCGAATGATCGTAGGGGAGCCTGTGAGCAGGGAGGGCCTTGAGAACCTCAGCCGCAATGAGATGTCGGACGAGTTCACGAACCGACTTACTGCTGCCTTTGAGGGGCTTAAAGCGCGGCTGGAGGATATGCAGTGAAAGTCATCGCGGCAAAGAACATAGGCTTCTGCTTCGGCGTGGAGCGGGCTATAGAAATAGCCCGTAAAGAGGTGGAGGACGGCGGTACCGTATACACCTACGGCGAACTCATACATAACCTTACTGTCATAGATGAGCTTCGCGCCGAGGGGATAATACCCGCCGAGACGCTTGAGGAGATACCTGCCGGCAGCAATGTCATAATACGCTCCCATGGCGTAGCGCCACAGGAAATAAAAAAGTGCCGCGAATTGGGGCTTTATGCTGTTGACGCCACTTGCCCCTTCGTAAAGCGCATACACAACATAGTTAAAAAACACTCTGATGAAGGATATTCCGTTGTAATATTCGGCGAGAGCAGGCACCCGGAGGTGAAAGGCATACAGGGCTGGTCAAAAGGCGCAGCCGTCGTGTCCGATCCTGAGCAGGCGAGGAAACTGCCGCATATGCAGAAGTGCTGCCTCGTGTCCCAGACCACCGCCTGCGAAGAATGCTTCCGCCAGGTGGAGGAAGCAATAAGGGAAAGATGCGATGAGCTGGCATCGTTCGATACTATTTGCGAGACCACACGTTTAAGACAGAACGAGGCGGCGGAACTGAGCAGGAAATGCACCCACATGTTCGTGATTGGCGGACATCACAGTTCAAATACACAAAAACTGTGTGCGATATGTAAAAAGTATTGCAAAACCGTTGAATCTCTGGCAAAAGTAGGCGAAATAACCCTTGAAAATATTGATATCAATGATATAATAGGGGTTGTTGGAGGCGCATCGACGCCGAAATGGATTATATTGGAGGTTATTGAAAGAATGAGCGAACTGGAAAAGACGATGGCTGCAAGCCCCGAAGAAGAAAAAGTAGAGGCGGTAGCAGCAGCTGCCGTCCAGGAACCCGTTGCCGAAACCGCTGAAGCTGCCGAGCCCAGCTTTGAGGAAGTGTTTGAAAAGACACTTGTACGCATCAGGAACGGACAAATCATCAAGGGCTCCGTCGTGCAGATAGTGGACGGCGAAGTATGCGTAAACATTGGTTATAAGTCCGACGGGTTTATTCCACGCAACGAGTTCTCTTCTGATACTGAAGTCAACCCTGAAGATGTTGTCAAGGTTGGCGACGAGATCGAAGTTGAGGTCATTAAGGTTAACGATGGCGAGGGCAACGTGCTCCTCTCCCGTAAGAACGTTGAGAGCAAGAAGCTTTGGGACAACCTTATGCAGGACGAAGAGAACCTGCAGGATAAGACCTTTGACGCCGTGGGCAAGGAAGTTGTAAAGGGCGGTTTGATCGCCACCATCAACGGTATCCGCGCTTTTATTCCCGCATCTCAGCTGTCTACCAAGTATGTTGAGAATATCGGCGAGTTCGTAGGCAAGGATCTGAAGGTCAAGATCATTGAGGTCGATAAGTCCCGCAAGCGCATCGTAGCATCCCATAAGGCGGTTATGAAGGAAGAAGCCGAGGCTGCCAAGAAGGAGCTTTGGAACAAGCTGGAGGTCGGCTCCAAGGTAAAGGGCGTTGTACGCCGCCTGACCGATTTCGGCGCGTTTGTTGATATCGGCGGTATCGACGGTCTGGTACATGTTACCGACGTAGCATGGGGCCGCGTAAAGCATCCTTCCGATGTGCTTTCCATAGGTCAGGAGATCGAAGTCCTTATCCGCGACGTAGACGTCGAGAAACAGCGCGTATCCCTCGGTTATAAGCAGCTCCAGCCCAAGCCCTGGACCATGGCTGCCGAGAAGTACCCCGTAGGCTCCATCGTAGAGGGCAAGGTAGTGCGCATAGTTCCCTTCGGCGCATTTGTAGCTCTTGAGCCCACTATCGACGGCCTGATTCACATCTCTCAGGTGGGCGTAAAGCGCATCGAAAAGGTCGAAGACGAGATCAATGTTGGCGATGTAGTACGCTGTAAGGTTCTCGATGTAAATCCTGAGGCAAAGCGTATAAGCCTGAGCCGCCGCGATGTTATCCTTGAGGAGAATCCTGAGGTAGCAGAGCAGTTGGCAGCTGAAAAGGCTGAGCGTGAACGCGTAGCCGCAGAGCGTGCTGCTGAGCGCGCCGCAGCTGCCGAAGCCGCAAAGGCTGCTAACGAGGCTCGCGAGGCCGAGCGCGCCGAGCGCCGCCGTCAGCGCCGCGAAGAGAACGAATATGATTTGCTTCCTGTAGAGAGGGCCACTACTTCTCTGGCAGACAAATTCGCCGGCTTCAAGTTTGACGAAGAGTAAGCTTTAAGACAAATCACAGGGACTGCAAAACGCAGCCCCTGTTTTTTCTTTTAAATGGCGCATGTATGGTGTATAATAGGTAGGTAAATTCAGAAAGGAATACCCGATGGCTAATTCGAGCAGGAAAGTAAAAAAGGCTGAGCTGGAAAGACAGGAGCAGACCGAAAGGGAGATAATAGGTATATGCTTTATCGCTCTTGCGCTTTTCCTTGCCGCTGGAATATATACAGATATGGTAGGCGTGATAGGAAATGCAGCGAAGAACTTGACCTTCGGCCTGTTCGGAATCGCTGGCTATGCAGCGCCCTTTATTCTTGCCGGCCTGGGTATACTTTCTATCGCTATGTCAAAATCACCTGCAAGCAGCTCAACGCTGTGGTTGATAGTTGGCGGGGTCGTATGTCTCCTCGTTATTATACATACCGCTACCCGCGGCGAAATAACGGTGGACAAGGTAACGGCTTACTATTCCGACGCATATATGTACGGAAAGCTGTACTGCAAGGGCGGCGGACTTTTGGGCGCGCTTCTCGCATATCCTTCAATGAAGCTTTTAGGTACTGCCGGTACGTATATTTTTTTCGGTGCCGCGGTATTTATAGTATTTCTGGTAGCTACCAAGCTTTCCATACGAACCCTTGGCCAGAAGGTGGGCAGCGGCATAAGGACCGGCGTGGAATCTG
>ERZ857998.289-NODE-289-length-74911-cov-18.876924_pt1 | contig 74911 bp, 63 predicted proteins | sample MGYA00519954_ERZ857998 | MGnify/ENA primary metagenome ERZ857998 (study PRJEB31778, sample SAMEA3449424) | human gut metagenome | biome: human gut; feature: human-associated habitat; material: faeces | place: United Kingdom | collected 2010/2012 ...
TGATATGCGCGCGATCGCACCGGTCATGATTATGTTCATCGTCACGGCGGTCGAAACCGTGGGCGATATTTCCGGCGTTATCATGGGCGGCATGGACCGCGAGGCCACCGACACTGAGCTGTCCGGCGGCGTCATCTGCGATGGTATCGGTTCCAGCTTTGCCGCACTGTTCGGCGTACTGCCCAACACCTCCTTCAGCCAGAATGTCGGCCTTGTCAGCATGACCAAGGTCGTTAACCGCTTTGCGCTGGCCACAGGCGGCATCTTCCTGATTCTCTGCGGTCTGGTGCCCAAGCTGGGCGCGCTCGTCTCGATCATGCCGCAGTCGGTGCTGGGCGGCGCAGCTGTCATGATGTTCTCTTCGATCGTGGTGAGCGGTATTCAGCTCATCACCCGCGAGCCGCTGACCCCACGCAGCCTGAGCATCGTCTCGGTAGCGCTCGGTCTCGGCTACGGCATCGGTGCCAACAACGGCATCCTTGCACACGCACCGCAGATGATCTCTCTGGTATTCGGCGGCTCCGGCATTGTGCCCGCCGCACTCGTTGCCATCCTCTTGAATCTGGCCATTCCCAAGGACGAAAACGGCTAAAGTAAGCTTTTCTCAATAGCGGGCAGTGTAAAGCGCACTGCCCGCTATTGATTTTTTGTTGAAATTCAAACGCACAAAAGCACCTTTAGCACCCTATTGACATTTGGGTGCCAGACTGCTATTATATGACCGAAAAGTAAAAATGTTAATACCGAAATTCAAAATTCGGCATAGATTCAGAAATCCTTTTCAAGGCTCATTAAAAGCTTCGCTATTATCGGTTGTTTAACTGCCTCGTCTATTGAAATTTCCTTTTTGCATACCTCAATAAAGATTGTAAATGCAGTCATACCGTCCTCGGGACGCGGTAATTTAAGCCGCGTTTCGCAGTATTCGTGCGCTGTGTCCGAATAAACCGCGCGTTCTCCGCAGATTCCCGCGTACCCGCCCTCGGTTATAGCTGACACGGTAAAGCCGTTTTCCGCAAAATCATCCGATTTGATATAATCCTTGAGACTTTGAGTGACTTCCTCTGTCGAGACCGTGATTCTGATCTTACGGTCATGGCTTAAAAAAGCAAATCCGTTGGGCGTGTCGCGTTCATAGTCCGTATCGATCAAAATATTCTCGGGCAGAGCAAAGCTCATTCCTCCGAAATGAAACCGACTGTTTTTATAATAAAGCATAATTTTCCTCCCAAGGCTCAAAGCCGAAATATTCACCGAGATTTTTGTGACGGTTCAATATATATCCTCGGGCGCACCGTTTCCTTTGCGGCTTTGCCGGACGAATTATCGCAGTACATATTTTCTCCGTCAATTTAATAATTATAGCACAGTTAATACACCATAATCAATAATATCATAGATATTGCGCATTTTTTGTCGAAAATTGTAAATTAAAATGCATTATTGATAATATTGTGAGTCAAAAAACGAATTCAAGCCTTTCCGTCGGCAATATATCTGCCCGGGAATTGTATGAAAAAACCTCCCGAAGACATTGGGAGGTTATGATACGAAATGAAAAATATTATGAAATGATAAAATTCCGAATTGCGTTTATTGCTTATTAAGCTCATCGGGTAAAGCGATTTCGCCGTTTTCAGCCTCAAACTCTTTTATGCATCTTCTTATTAGATACACAATCTGCCCGTTGGCTGAGCGCCCCTCGTATTTTGAAATGTAACGCAATTTGAAGTGTAAATCGGGTGCAATCTCCATGCCTAAATGTTTATTGTTTTTATTTCTCAATTATATCACCTCAATCTTTTTTTAAGTTGATTTTAAGATTATGTTGTGATATAATGTTGAAAGTATACTTAAACTAAGTATACTAAATTTTAGGAGATGATTTAATGGAATGCGAAAATTCACTTTGCATTTATGAAAGGGACAGAAAGTGTATTTTAGAAAAAATATCCGTAAATATGCTTGGAATCTGCGATGATTGTATTTACCCGAGTATAGACGATGAAGTATTGAACAGCTTAAAAGAAAAAACCTTAAAAATACTTGAGGATGATAATGAAATCTGTTAATCCCTTAATTCTCAGTAAGCTTTAATTATTACCGCGAGCGAGAGAAATGCGGTTAAAATTTCCGCCGCGCCCATCATACCGAGACGAAAGCCGAAAATAAAAACAGGGTCTAAAATTATATTGGCAACAGCGCCCGCAAGGGTCGAAAGCATGGCGAATTTCGGGCTGCCGTCCGCACGGATTACGGGATTCATCGCCTGACCGAAAATATAAAACGGCAAGCCTAAGGTTATCCAAAAAAAGTATTCCTTTGAATAATTATAGGTTTCTTTATTTACCGTTCCGCCGAAAACGATTATGATTCCGTCGGAAAAGGCAAGGTATATCGCCGTGAGTATCAACCCCGACAGTAAGGAAAGCAAAATAGAATTACCGACGCTTTTCGCAACCGTATCGGTGCGGCTCTTAACAGAGTGAGATACTCGAAAACGCGCAGCATCCGTCACCTATCATAACGGCTATGGCAAGCGCTGTTACCGTAAACGGAGAAACAACCGTGTTTGCGGCGTTGCCGTAAGAGCTGAGATAATCCGTATTGGCAATGAAAATCCGGTCGACTATATTGTAAAGCGCGCCGAACAACAACGAAATTACGCAGGGCAGGGAGTATTTAAGCATCAGCCTGCCGGTTCCTTCGCTTGAAAGATAAGAATTGTTTTGTTTGTTTTCCGTTATTTGAGCCTCCCGCTGCGGTACAAAAAAATACGCACCCTCAAAGGATGCGTGTTTTTTAAGTGACACGGTACCTTTTCGGGGCTGTCCTCGGTTTCGTATCAGGACAGGAGGAGTCCGTGTATCGTGTCAACAGCAATATTATTTTTTGATATTATAATGTATTTTCCGATTTAATGCCTGCTGAACAATTCAAAAGTACCTTAACCCGAGCATGTCGGTGTAAACTTTTGAATTGTTCAGGTGCAAGGTTTTTGCGCAATTTTGCGAAAAAACCTTGCACTTTAAAAAGAATCACATTTTGATTCTTTTTAAAATCAGGCGACAATCAATGGATACTGACGGTCAAAACAAAGGTTTTGACCCATAAAATCGAGATTTTAACTCGATTTTATATAATTGCATTTGCTAATGCAATTATTCAGTAGACATTATTTATCAAATATTAAAAAATTTTGAAAGCCGCTGCCTTATAGGGCTTTTTTCGCCGAAAAGCAAAAAAGTAAGGACTATTTGAAGCACAGTCATAATTCCCGCCTGGATGATTCTGCCGGGAAGCAGTGCGATGTATCCCTTGCCGTAAAGCACCGATATCCAAAGTGAATTAAGCAGCACCGAGCCGAAGAGCTGATTTATTATAACGCTCAGCGTCACCCGTAAAAGGGTGGCGTTTTTATGTATGAAAAACGCGGTGCAGGCGGCTGTTAAAACGGCGGTGAGTGTAAATCCGGGGAAATAGGCGCCGCTCGGAAAAAGCAAAGCGCCCAAAATATCGCCGATGCCAGCCACCGCCATCGCCCACGGCGTGCCGAGCATTGCCGCGGCAAACGCCACCGCAATAAATGCAAAGCCGAAGCGCTGATTCCAAACGCTGTAGGACATAAGGCGTTCGAGTACAATCTTAAGCGCTATGAGCAGCGCCGCGGTTACGGTTTGCAGGACATACTGTTTGTTACTTTTTTTCATAAAAAAAACCTCCTTATTTACCCGTTTTACCGATAATAAGGAGATAACATCTTCATATTAGCCGGCAGCGGGATGCGACTGCCGTACCGCGGAAATATCCTTCGTCTGCCGGGCAACTCCCCGTCCCGACAGCACTTGACGCACGACCGTCTACTCTGCAACGGTGTTTTAAACACCGATAATTATTTTACACTTATTAAGTCTGTTTGTCAATAATTACTTGCATATTGCGGAAAAATCAAATATAATGAGGTTATAAAATACACAGGGGAGTGTGTGCTTTGCGACGCCTTTTGGCAAAAGCTGCGGACTTTATCCGCGAATCGGATAAAATTCTGCTAATAATCTGCATTTTCACCAGTCTTTACGGCTGCGCGGCGGTTTTTTCCGCCACCCATTACAGGGCTACATATCGCCCGTTTTTAATCCAATTTATCTGCTTTGCGGCGGGGGTCGTTGCCGCGCTTATAATTTCGGCGGTAGATTACTCAAAAATTCTGCGCTACTGGTATCTTGCGGCGGCACTGGGTGTAATTCCCGTTATGCTTACATTCTTTATAGGCTTTGCGCCCGAGGGTACCGACGATAAGGCATGGCTTGACTTAGGGTTTACCACCTTTCAGCCGGCGGAGCTTTTGAAAATTTGCTTTGTACTGACCTTCAGCGCGCATATAAGCGCCGTAAAGCCCAATATTAACAAGCTTAAATACTTAATACCCGTTTGTTTGCACGGAGCTTTTCCGGTCTTGCTTATACATTTTCAGGGCGATGACGGAACGGCACTTGTTTTTGCGGTCATGGTCGTGTTTATGCTTTGGGCGGCGGGCGTTTCAAAAAAATATTTTTTGGCTATGATTCCCGTAATCCTGATTGCCGCGCCCATTCTTTATTTCTTTATTATGAATGACGACCAGCGCGATAGGCTTACCGCAATCTTCGGCGTTTTGAATTTCGGCGCGAAGCGCGACCCGAACGAGCAATGGCCTACCTATCAGCAGTGGCGCGGCAGAACCGCACTTGCCAACGGCGGCTTTGCGGGTCAGGGCTTTTTAAACGGCGATTTCACGCAGAACGGAATCGTTCCCTACGGCTTTAACGATTTTATTTTCGTAAGCATAGGGGAGGAGCTCGGCTTTTTGGGCTGTATGGCTGTAATTCTGCTGCTCGGCGGAATCTGCTTCAGGTGCTTACAGGTGGCGCGGCTTTCAAAAAAGGACAGCGGCAAGCTTATTTGTGTGGGGATTTTTGCAATGATTTTCACTCAGGCGGTAATAAATATAGGTATGTGCACGTCCGTACTGCCCGTTATAGGTATAACTCTGCCGTTTTTCAGCGCGGGCGGAACCTCGCTTTTATGCTTGTATCTCGGTATAGGTTTGGTGCTTAATGTTTATCTGCACCGCAATTCGAGAACCATATATCTGCACGATAATATGAAATGATTTCCAAACATAGCAATATTTGTCTATAAAATACAATATATTTTACTTGATAAAACCTCGGGGAATTTGTAAAATTAGAATATAAAATAAGAAGGGGCGATTATATGATTCGCGTAACCGTTTATAATGAATTTTTACATGAAAAAACCGATGATAATGTCAAGGCAATATATCCCGAGGGAATACATAACGCCCTTAAAGAGCACCTGACAGATGATGAGATTACGGTAAAAACCGTAACGCTTGATAATGTTGAGGATATTACCGACGAGCTGCTCAGCAATACCGATGTTCTTATTTGGTGGGGGCATATTGCACACGATAAGGTGCCGGACGAGGTGGCAAAGCGTGTGCAAAACGCAGTGCTTTCGGGCATGGGTGCCGTATTCCTTCATTCTGCACACCATTCAAAGCCGTTCAAGCTGCTTATGGGCACACCCTGCTCGCTCGGCTGGCGGGAGGACGGCGACCGTGAGTATGTTTGGGCTTGTGACCCCTCACACCCGATAGCACAGGGTATTGACCGCTACATAAAATTAGAGCACGAGGAAACCTATGCCGAGCCTTTCAGCATACCCGAGCCCGACAAGCTTATATTTATAGGAAACTATGAGGGCGGCGAGGTATTGCGCGCAGGCTGCTGCTACAGGCGCGGTTACGGAAAGATATTTTATTTCCAGCCGGGGCATGAAACCTTCCCGACTTACCACAACCCGCAGATAATTCGCGTTATTAAAAATGCAATTCATTGGGCTTACAACGATTATCGCAAGGAAATTGATTGCCCCAATATTAAAAAAATCGAGGAATGATACCCTTTATGAAAAAGAATTTTGCGGTTATAGGCTACGGCGGTCAGGGCGGCTGGCACACAAGGCAGATACTTGCGAGCGACGTTGCCGCGCTTACCGGAATTTACGATATTGACCCGAAAAAAGCTGAGCTTGCCGAGAAAAACGGAATACATGCTTACGCTTCTTACGATGAAGTACTGGCAGATACGGCGGTTGACGCGGTTGTAATAGCCGTGCCGAACGATTGCCACAAGGAGCTTGTTATAAAAGCGCTAAGCAAAGGCAAAAACGTTATTTGCGAAAAGCCGGTTGAAATGTCGGTTGCGGCGCTTGATGAAATGATTGCCGCCGCCGATAAATCGGGAAAATTCTTCACCGTTCACCAGAACAGACGGTGGGACGTTGACTTTCTTGCAATGAAGCAGATTGTAAATTCGGGCGAGATAGGCGAACTTATAAACATTGAATCGAGAATACACGGCTCGCGCGGAATACCGAGCGACTGGCGCTGCCACAAGCCCTACGGCGGCGGTATGATACTCGACTGGGGCGTGCATCTTATCGACCAGATTTTGCAGATTATAAAGGAAAAAATAGTAAGCGTTTACTGCACGGTTACCAATATTACGACCGACGAGGTTGACGACGGCTTTAAGCTGACCCTTTATTTTGAAAGCGGAAAAACCGCCTATATTGAGGTTGGTACATATAACTTTATTGCAATGCCGCGCTTTTATTTGCAGTGCAAAAACGGCAGCGCAATTATTGAGGACTGGCAGAAAAAGGCACAGGTTGCGCGCATGAAGGCGTGGAACGAAAAGGAAGTTCTGCCCGTGCAGACCGCCGCGGGAATTACCAAAACCATGGCGCCGCGTGATGAAATTACCCTTGATATGTACGAGGTTGAGCGCCCTGTAAGCGACGTACACGATTTCTACCGCAATTTCTGCGCCGTGCTTGATAAAAAAGCAGAGCCTGCCATTAAGCATAGCGAGGTTCGCCGCGTTATGCAGGTTATGGAGGCGGCGTTTGAGTCGTCCGATAAAAAGCAGCGTATAGAGGTTAATATTTAATGCTTAACCTTTCTGTAATAGGCACGAGCGGAATTACCGAAAAGTTTTTATCCGCCGCGCGTAAAACAGGACGTTTCAAATTTCATACCGTTTATTCGCGTACCGCCGAAAAGGGCAGAGCATTTGCCGAAAAGCAGGGCTTTGAGGGCTTTTGCACCGATATAAACGCTTTGGCGAAGGACAGTGCGACTAATGCTGTGTATATAGCCTCGCCGAACTCCTGCCACTTTGCGCAAAGCAAGCTTTTTTTGCAAAACGGAAAGCACGTTTTCTGTGAAAAGCCTATTGTAACAAATGCGGCGGAATATGATGAGCTTTTGTCCCTTGCCGATAAAAGCGGGCTTATTTACGCCGAGGCGATTATGAGCCGCCACTTTAAGGGGCGGGAAAAGCTGCTTGAGGGGCTTTCGCAAATCGGAAATATTTCGGTTGCAAGAATAAATTTTTGCCAGCGCTCAAGCAGGTATGACGCTTTTATGGCTGGCGAGCATATGAATATTTTTGATATGTCGCTTTGTGCGGGCACGCTTATGGATTTAGGCGTTTACTGCGTGTATGCGGCGGTTGATATGTTCGGTATGCCGAAAAATATTAAAGCCTGCGCCTCGTTTTTTGAAAACGGCGCGGATAAATCGGGCTCCGCAATTTTTGAATATGATGGATTTACAGCGGTACTCACCTACAGCAAGGCGGGGCAATCCGTTTCGGATTCCGAAATAGTGGGTGACAGCGGCGTTTTAAAAATCGGCTCTGTTTCGCAATACGGCGATATTTCGCTTGTAAAGGGCGGTGCCGAAACAATTCTTTCGGAAATGCCTGCCCGTGATGAAATAATGGGCGATGAAGCAATTAAATTTGCCGATTATATTGAAAACGGAAAAGAATTTTATAACGATTACCGCACGGTATCGGCTCTTACGCACAATGTCCATACCTGTATGGACTTAATAAAGCAAAGCGCGAACATTAAATATCCGGAAAGGAAGATAAATCTATGAAATTAGGCATTGTAAGCGCAATTTACGACGGCTTTACCTTTGAAGAAGCCGTTGAAAACGCCGTAAAGAACGGCTGCGAATGCATGGAGGTTGCCTGCTGGCCGCAGGGCAAGGCAGAAAGGCGTTATGCCGGGGTAAGCCACATTGATGTGGATAATACATCGCCCGAGTATATCGCCTATATAAAGGATTTCTGCACGAAAAATGGCATTGAAATTTCCTCTCTCGCATTTTACCCGAACACTATGGACGGCGACCTCAGTAAACGCGAGGCAAACATTGCTCACCTTAAAAAGGTAATAAATATGAGCGCGCTTTTGGGCGTTAATATGGTTACTACTTTTATAGGCAGGGATCAGACTAAAACGGTGGAGGAAAACCTTGAATTATTTAAGGAAATTTGGCCGCCGATTATAAAGCTTGCCGAGGAAAAGGGCGTTAAGGTTGCAATTGAAAACTGCCCCATGCTTTTCGGCGCGGATCAGTGGCCGGGCGGGCAGAACCTGTTTACCACACCGAGGCTTTGGCGCAAAATGTTTGAGCTGCTGCCCAGCGATAATTTCGGCATAAACTACGACCCGAGCCACTTTATTTGGCAGCAGATCGACTACATAAAGCCGCTTTATGAGTTCAGGGATAAAATATTCCATGTTCATTTTAAGGATATCAAGCTGTTTAAGGATAAGCTTGACGACGTGGGTATAATGGGCTATCCGCTTGATTTCATGAGCCCGAAGCTGCCGGGACTCGGTGATGTTGACTGGGGCAAATATGTTTCAGCCCTTACCGATATAGGCTATGACGGCTACGCCTGCATTGAGGTTGAGGATAAAGCCTTTGAAGGCTCAAAGCAGCGCGTTATGGATTCCGTTGCATTAAGCTGCCGCTATATGCGTCAGTTTGTAATATAAATTCGGCACAAGCCTGAATATAACATTTTTTGGAGGAATAAAAAATGGCACTTGACATGAACAATTTCACAAGCAACCAAAACGAACAGGGCGAGGTCAAAAGCGACCGCAAGCTGCGTATCGGTATAATCGGTACGGGCGGAATTGCAGGCTCACACATTGCAAGCTACAAAAAGCAGCCCGATGTTGAGGTAGTAGCCGGCGCCGATCTTATCCCCGGAAAGGCTGAAAAGTTTTTCAAGGATAACGAGGTAGAGGCTAAGGCGTTCACCGATTACAAGGAAATGATTGACACCATGAACCTTGATGCGGTAAGCGTTTGCACCTACAACCGCACCCATGCGGAGTGCACCATTTACGCGCTTGAGCACGGTCTTCCGGTTCTTCTTGAAAAACCGATGACGGTTACTCTTGAAGAGGCTATCGCTATCCGCGAGGCAGAAAAGAAGAGCGGCAAAATTGTTTCCGTAGGCTTCCAGCCCCGTTTTGACGCTAATATGCAGATGATTAAGAAGATAGTTCAGTCTGGCGAGCTCGGCAGAATTTACTATGTTCAGACAGGCGGCGGCCGCAGACACGGTATTCCGGTAAGCTGGTCGGAGACCTTTATCGAGAACGATAAGGCAGGTCTCGGCGCTCTCGGCGATATCGGCTGCTACTCAATCGACCTTGTTATGAACGCTCTCGGCAATCCGAAGCCCTTAACCGTTACCGGTACCGCTACCGATTATTTCGGCACCACACCCGAGGCTTATTCTCAGGTAGGCAAGCCCGAGTGCGCCAAGAAGTTCAGCGTTGACGATTTCGCGTCCGCTTATATCCGTCTTGAGGGCGGCATAATCCTCGACTTCCGTATTGCGTGGTATATGCATCTTGACACTCCCGGAGACACCATTATTATGGGTACAAAGGGCTCTCTCCGTATTCCGTCAACCGATTGCTGGAACGGCTCTTTCAATAAGCCTATGACTATTTATCATGACGTTGCAGGCGAGCCCGTTGAAACCGTTATCCCGCTTTTGCCCGCTACACCTGATCTGTTTGATCGCAAGATCCGCTCCTTCCTCAATGCGGTTATCACCGGCGGCGAGGCTCCTGTTCCGACCAGCCAGATTATCTACAATCAGGCTATACTTGACGGTATTCAGCGTTCAAGCGACTGCGGTCACGAAGTAGAAATTGAGATTCCGGAAGTTTAATTAAAATAAACCGGATTAACTTTCAATTTGTTAAGGAGTAATTGTTATGTATAATTTTCCTATTGCTTTACAGCTTTATTCGGTAAGGGACGACATGGAGGCGGATTTTGCCGGCACTCTTAAAAAGGTTAAGTCCTTCGGGTATGACGGCGTTGAATTTGCGGGCCTTTACGGTCACACCGCCGAGGAAGTTAAGAAAATGTGCGAGGACGCAGGTCTCACCCCCATTTCCGCACACGTTCCCTATGATGAGCTTAAAAAGGGCGACGAAACCTTTAAAACCTACGCTGAAATAGGCTGCAAGTATATCGTTATTCCGTGGATAAATGCGGAATATCTTGCAGGCGGCGAGAAAAACGCCGAGTTTTATGAGAACGTTAAAAAGTTCGGCGAGCTTGCAAATAAGCACGGTATGAAGCTTTGCTATCACAACCACGATTTCGAGTTTGAAAAGTTTGACGGCGAGTATAAGATTGATTTGCTTTATAAGGCAATCTCTCCCGAGCTTTTGTCCACTCAGCTTGATACCTGCTGGGTAAATGTCGGCGGCGAAAATCCGGCTGAATTTGTCCGCAAGTATAACGGCAGAATCGAAATCGTCCACTTAAAGGACTTTGCGGGAACAAAGGGCGGCAATATGTACGCGCTTATCGGCAATGACGAAAGCAGCAAAAAGGAAGCCTCGGGCACCTTCGAGTTCCGTCCGGTAGGCTCGGGTCTTCAGAACTTCCCGGCAATTCTCGAAGCATGCAAGGATGTTAACGCTAAATGGGTAGTGGTTGAGCAGGATCAGCCCAGTATGGGTAAAACTCCGCTTGAGTGCGCCGAAACCAGCATTAATTATTTAAAGACGATTTATTAAGGTGTATATAGTCCGACCCTCCGCAGCATACCGTACAGTATGCTGCGGAGGGTAATGTAATTTCGGCTTATTTGAACGGTAATGAGCTGTCATTTGCTTACGATTCGGCAAACAGGCTTATTTCCGCCGGTCAAAACAGCTATACCTATAATGTTGAGGATGTTCGCGTCCGTAACCTTTGCGGTGAAAGCGAAACAACCTATGCGTATAATACAAACGGCAGATTAAGTCAGTTATTGGTTAAAACAACAGACGGTGTTATAACAAAGTATGTTTACGGTATCGGACTTATAGGCGAAGAAACAAGCGGAAGCTTTAAAACATATCACATATTGTGATTGAACTTGTGAGGGGACATTAGTTTGGAGAAAATTGAAATTTGCAATTTTTTGTGTTTAAAGTCAATGGAAGAACAAAAAAAGACAATGAAAAGTTGGTTAGGATTATTTATAGCCTTTACAATTGTTTTTATGGATATTGGTTTTCTGTTGAACTTCTTAAATGCAATAACTTTTGTCCCCATTCCGATATTTTTTACCATATTGATTTTGCCTTTATCGGGATTATATTTTGCTATTAGCAAAAAACTAGCCAAACATATATCATATTCTATACTATATAGTGCCATTGTGACTTTGCTTACAGCACTACTATCTTATAATTTGTTTTTGATGTTTATTGTTACAAATAAAATGAATTTTTCAGTTTGTCATATTATTGAATTATTGGCGTTTTTTGTATTATGGATAGCTGTACTGGTATATCGAAATTTCAAAATCCAATTTAATAAAAAAAACAGGTCAAGAACGAGTTTCTATATATTGGTGATTCCTATTGTTTTGTTGTTTACGCCAATTTTGAATAAGTCATTAAACGGCATAAATGAATCTTTTGTTTTGACAATAGCTTTTTTATTGATAGGCGGAATATGGATGTTGGTTTCATTAATTTATTGGCAAAATTATTATTATGGGAGAAAAAATAGTATTGATGAATACTATTACTCTTTAAAACAAAATCGTTAAGACAAAATTCAGTTATATTAAATGAACTCAATAATTTATTTTTTATGTTTTAAAGAATTCAAGGATATTGTAAACCGCTGGCTAAAATCATTAAACTATTTACTGTAAAGATTTGCAGGTTATTGGGGGAAAAAGAACCTCCCCCAATAACTTGTCATTTTGATGCCTTTAGATTGGTTTGCTAAAGAGCAAATCAAATACATATGACGCTGCGGGCAATATCACATCCTGCACGGTAAGCAACGGAGCCAATACCTTTGTTTACGATCAAAACAACCGTTTAATATAGTCCGCCCCTCCGCAGCATACCGTATAGTATGCTGCGGAGGGGCTTTTTTGTCAATTACCGTAGTTTTATAAAAAACGCTTCAGTGAATCAATTTCCGCCTGAGTCGTTTCGGGGGTATTTCTTAAAGGGAAGGTTAAATTCATGCTGTCATATTTGGAAACGCAAAGACTTCTGAACGGCAAAAGCTCGATTTCCTTAACGCAGTCATAAGGCGAAACGAGGGCCTTGAGCTTTTTTATGCTTTCCTCACTGTCGTTCAGACCTTTGATTATTACCTGCCTTATCCGTGTGGGGATATTTTTTTTATTAAGCTGCTTTAAAAACTCCATCGGCTGCGAAAGTCCGCAGCCGACATATTTTTTATATTGCTCATCGGCGGTATATTTAATATCAAGCAGACAGTAATCGGTGAAATCCAATACGCTGTCGGCATTGCTTATGCACCCGCTTGTATCAAGGCATGTGTTTATTTCGTATGCATGGCACAGCTTAAATATTTCCGCCGTAAATTCGGGCTGCAAAAGCGGCTCTCCGCCTGAAACGGTTATTCCGCCCGTTTCGCCGAAATACTCCTTATATTTAATCGCGCGTTCAGCCACCTGCTCCGCCGTGTAGATTTTGCCGCCGTTAACACTCCATGTTTCGGGATTGTGGCAGCAGGCGCAGCGAAGGGGACAGCCCTGTGTGAACACGACAAAGCGAACACCGGGACCGTCAAGCGTGCCCATGCTTTGAAAGGAGCTGATTCTTCCGATTACCTCCGCCATTATTACATAGCCTCGTGGAAGGTGCGGCTTATTACTTCACGCTGTTGCTCGCGGGAAAGCTTGTGGAAGTTTACCGCATAGCCCGAAACGCGTATCGTAAGGTTGGGGTATGCCGAGGGGTCGTTATACGCTTCAATAAGGGTTTGCCTGTTCAATACATTAACATTGATATGGTGCGCCTTTTTGGCAAAATAGCCGTCCAATACCGCTACCAGATTCTTAACGCGTTCTTCGCCGGTTCTGCCGAGAGCCTCGGGGGTTATTGAAAATGTATTGGAAATACCGTCGCGGCAATCGTCATAGGAGAGCTTTGCTACCGAATTAAGCGACGCCAAAGCACCGTTTTCCTCGCGGTTGTGCATCGGGTTTGCGCCCGGTGCGAACGGAGTGCCCGCTTTTCTGCCGTCGGGAGTAGCGCCGGTATGCTTGCCGTACATAACATTTGAAGTGATGGTAAGCACCGAAAGCGTATGCTCCGCATTGCGGTAGGTGGGCGTTTTGCGAAGCTCGGTTATAACCGAATGCGTAAGCTCCTTCGCAATCATATCAACGCGGTCGTCATCGTTGCCGAATTTCGGGAAATCACCCTCGGTCTTAAAATCGGTTATATAGCCGTTTTCGTCCCTTATCGGCGTAACGCGGGCGTATTTGATTGCCGAAAATGAGTCGGTTATGACCGAGAGCCCGGCAATACCGAACGCCATAAAGCGGTGCACAGCGGTATCGTGCAAGGCCATTTGCGCCTTTTCATAGGCATATTTGTCATGCATATAATGAATGACGTTCATGGTGTTGACATAAAGGTTTAAAAGCCATGCGGCGTATTTGTTAAACCTTTCGTAAACCTTATCGAATGAAAGCACCTCGTCCTCAAACGGCTTCATCTGCGGGCCGACATTGATTCCGCTTGAGGTGTCATAACCGCCGTTGAGCGATAACAGCAGAAGCTTTGCGAGATTGCAGCGCGCGCCGAAGAACTGCATTTGCTTGCCAATCTTCATGGCGGAAACGCAGCAGGCGATTGCATAATCGTCACCGTAGATCGGGCGCATAATGTCATCGTTTTCGTACTGTATTGAATCGGTATCGCACGAGACCTTGGCGCAGAAGCGCTTGAAGCCCTCGGGCAGCTTTTGCGACCAAAGCACGGTAAGGTTGGGCTCGGGGGAGGAGCCGAGCGTATACAGTGTGTTGAGCATGCGGAAGCTGTTCTTGGTAACGAGGGTTCTGCCGTCCTCGCCCATGCCGCCGACGCTTTCGGTTATCCACATGGGGTCACCGCCGAAAAGCTCGTTATATTCGGGTGTGCGCAAATGCCGCGCAATGCGAAGCTTCATTACAAAGTCGTCTATAAGCTCCTGCGCCTGGCGCTCGGTCAGCTGATTGCTTTTCAGGTCACGCTCAATGAAAATATCGAGAAAAGTGCTGACCCTTCCGAGCGACATTGCCGCGCCGTTCTGCTCCTTTATTGCGGCAAGATAGGCAAAATAAGTCCACTGAACGGCTTCGCGCGTATTGCCTGCGGGCGCGCTTATATCAAAGCCGTAGCTTTCCGCCATTTTTTTAATATCGGAAAGCGCCGATATCTGATTTGAAAGCTCTTCGGATAAACGGATATGCTCCTCATCAAAATTAACGCCCGAAAGAGCCGCCTTGTCCTTTTTCTTTTCCTCAATCAGTCTGTCAATTCCGTAAAGCGCAACGCGGCGGTAATCGCCGATGATCCTGCCTCTGCCGTAGGCGTCGGGCAGACCCGTTATAAGGTGCGAGTGGCGCGCCTTGCGCATTTCATCGGTATATGCCTTGAAAACACCGTCGTTATGCGTTGTACGGTATTTGAATTTCTTTTCTATTTCATCGCTTAATTTATAGCCGTACGCTTCGCAGGCGCCGCGCGCCATACGAATGCCGCCGAAGGGATTAACGCCCCTCTTGAGCGGGCGGTTGGTCTGCATGCCTACGATTATTTCGCTGTCCTTTTCGATATATCCCGGGGCGTAAGCGGTAACGGTAGATATTGTTTCGGTATCGACATCAAGCACGCCGCCGAACTGCTTTTCAACCTCGAAAAGGGTATTTACCCGTTTCATAAGCTCCTTTGTACGCTTTGTTGCAGTGCTTAAAAAGCTGTCGTCGCCCTTATATTCGCAATAATTCTTTTGAATAAAATCGCGAACATCGATTTCCTCCTGCCATGCACCGCCTGTAAAGCCTTCCCAATTTTTATGCGTCATTTGTATCATACCACCTTTGCTTTAGACAGATATAATAATACAATATATTGTGTCCTATGTCAACAGGAAATGCTACATTTTGCTGCTGTATGTATGAATCAACACATTATATCCAGTTTTTTGCGAATTGATTGTGGAATACTGTTATCTGCTGCTTTGCAAGAGCCGGAGGGGTATTGCTTTTATGATGGAATTTATTAAAAAAGATACCGGGGGATGAGACGAATAATTTTACGCTGCAGCTTTCTCATTTTATCTCTTTACCATAACTATTAACAAAGAGCCTATTTTTACCAGTCATCGTCTTCCGGATTTTGTTCTTCCTCCTCTTCTTGTCGATATTCGCTGTCGTCCCAATTATTAGTGTATTTGCCTGTGGTGTAGCTGAATCCGTCACGGTCTATATCCTCATAATCGCCGGTTTCATAATTAAAGCACCATTTAGACATTCTTTTCGTCCTCCTCAATAACATATTTAAGCATTTTCAAAGCCGAAAGTTTTTTTGCTTCTTTTTTTGACATTGATTTCGATGAAAAAGATTTATCATATTCTTTTATCCTGCATCTGCTTCTCCAAATAGGATTACCGTTATCATCGTGCGCTTCTTCAAATTCGTATGTGGGTATGGAAAAATAGTCGCTGCGTGCAAGAATTTCAAGCTGGTTTATAGCGTCATCCTTGTTCGGCTCGTCAATTTCATCCCGCATTGTCATATATTGAATATATCCGTTTTTTTCCAAATACTCATAAGCAAATTTGCAGACATTCATTCTTGCCTCGCTTTTTGAGGCACCGAAACCGCAAAAAACCGGTAAATCGTCCAAAAGCTTTAATTCACAATGATACTTTAACCTTGAATAATTATATTCGAGCGGAAAACTTTGATATATTACATTATCCTCTTTCATATACCATGTGGAAGTGTACGGTTTTTCCTTAAACCAAAACCAAGGAAGCACATGATTTACATCTCTTTCCCAATCGTAAATCATTCTGACATAGTTATCTTCAATATCGTTTTCGATAAAATTTTCAGGTATCAACATTGCCTCAACAACCGATTGAATTACAGGAAAATCCCATCCGCTGTCTATTGTTACTGCCCCTAAAATTGCCTCGAAAAGATCCTCTTTTACAGATTTTTCGCTTGAAACATTGTTTTTAATATCACTGTTTCCCATGAGCAGCAGTTTCGCAAATCCAAGTTCATCTATTCTGTGAGCAAGAGTCTTTTTCTCAACCATACGGCTTTTCAGCTTTGTAAGCTCACCCTCTGAATAATCGCAGATAAATTCATTTGCGCCATCACATTTATCCAATCCCTTTTGGCGACGCATTTCTTTTTCAAAATATGAGAGCTTTGTTCCGTCTGCCGGTTCGCCGTTTTTCATCTTGCCGAATTTAGCGGTCAAAATTTTTATAACCGCCAAATCAAGTGCTTTATCTCCGATAAATTCGAGAATCTCATTGTTTTCGCCGCCGTTTTCTTCCGAATAAGAGCGGCGAGTAAATGCTTGGTTCAGCAGATCAATATTTTTGAAGGTGTATCCTATTTGACCTTGAACCATTTTAAATCCTAAATCTCTGTCCATAATAAACAATCCTTTTAGTAAATAAATTACCAAAAGGCATAATAAAGGTCCGACAGATACACTTCTCCCGTACGCGAAGAAGCCTTGTCAGACCTAATAGATTAAATTTGATTCTTTGTTTTCGTTTGTTTACCCGGGTTCACTTGCATGAACGAGAATAAACACAGGAATACAATGTCTTAAATTTAACTTATTATGCCTTAAAGCATTTATAGTATATCATAATAATTTCGCTATGTCAATAAAAATGTAGAAAAATCCGTAAATTGTCTGCGTTGTAAAGAGATATGACCTATTTCCTTTAAAAAAAAAGAAAATGGATGGTATTATGTTTTCATCCGTCCTGAAACGAGCCTTAGGCGAAGTGAAAGGCGGATGAAAAATTGGAGACTTCTTTAGATATTGTGTAAACCTCTGAGACCTGAAATCCGTATTTAAGGAAATGGTCGGCGAGGTTCTCGAAAACGGACTTGAAGCATAGCTTGACGATAAGCTCGGCTATACCAAGTACGATTACCGGAAGAAAGGCACCGATAACAGCCGAAACGGTCATAGCGTAAAGACCGTTAAAACAAGTGTGGGCGAAGTGGAAACGGCCGTTCCGCGAGCCGGAAAATCCGAATTTGAACCGCAGAGCATCAGAAAAAACACAACATCAATAAGCCGGGATATTGAAGAAAAGATCTTTGCAATGTCCGCTGTGAGGGCAGAATTGTAAATAAAGCCGTATATATAGCAATCGGTAAGAAGGCTGATTTACACCATGAATTCCATTGAAAATTTTAACAGGTAGCTGCGGAAGGTCTCAAAAAACAGGTCAGTATTTCCGAACGATGACAGCCTGCTCAGCTAAGGCAGACATTACAAGAAGGGACCGACAGGCGCAGGTATCGGGTGAGATTCATTCTCAGTTTGAGATTTTCTTTGCCGACAGGATGCGAAGCAGCAGAAATTCACAGCCATGTAAAGGGTAAAATGAACGCCTGCCGCAGCAGCCGCCTTTTACACGCCATTCATTTTTTGCTTTTTTATACCGTGCTTTGGACTTTACACATAATTTGAAGAAGAACCTACATAACCTGTCTTATCCAATGGTACTTATCCGTTATCCGTATTGCGTTTTTAAACCATATACATGCGGTATCATAATAAGTCCGCCGTATATCCGAAACAAAATATTTCACCTTTTCCCGTTCTTCCTTTGGATATTTACAGAAATATGTTGTTAAATACGGTTTGTATCTTTCGGGAAGTATATCTAAAACAATCTTGTTTTCGGCGCACAGGCGTCAATGTTCGGCATAATTACAGCAAAGGAAATGATAAAATTTTTCAGGATAATGTTTTATAAAACACTATAAAGATAAATTAAGACACATAACCCGCAAAATTCAGACATTGTTATAATCCACAAAATATTGTAAAATATAATCGAAAGATAATACAGATTATGCAACACTGTATATCTGGCTGTGCGAAATAAAATACGAAAGGGTTATGGTTTATGAAAAAAGCTTTTACCGGGTTTCTGAGTTGTTTCTTTGCACTATCTGCTATTTTCACTTCGCTTGTTTTTGCGCCTGTTTCCGCAGAGGGCAGCGGCGGCGTAAAATTCGGGGTCATGAGCGACCTTCATTTTCATGACGGTACTACCGGAATAGACAGTAATATTTATACCATGCTGAATTACTACAAGGAACAGAATGTTGACGCGATACTTGTTTTGGGTGATGTGGCGAACAGTGCCAAGGAAACCCAGTTTGCCAAATTCACAACCGCATGGGATTCTGTATTTACCGATGCGGAATCGGCACCGAAGCGGCTTGTGATTATGGGCAACCACGAATTTGAAAATGCCTATTATAAGCGGGAAACTGTGGCAGACGCGCAGCAGAGGTATATGACCGCTTACGGATACGATACGCTTAATTTCAACGTTAAAGTGAACGGTTACCATTTTATAGGCATTAACAGCGAAAGCGCTGCAATTGACGGAAGATATACCGAAACCACCGTTTCATGGCTTAAAGCGCAGCTTGACGCAGCAGCGGCGGAAGACCCCGACGCACCTATATTTGTGGGTTGTCATCAGCCGATATTTGAAACTACCTACGGCAGCGGTCACGGCGCGGGCAATACAAAGCTTTTAAAGGAGCTGTTTAAAAATTATCCGCAAGTGGTATATTTCAGCGGTCATTCACACAGACCCTGCGAAAACGAACGCTGCATTTGGCAGGGAGAATTTACCTGTATAGACTGCACCTCAATGCAGTACGTTTCGTTAGAGCCGGATGTAAACCCGAGCGACGCTTATCAGGCACAGGGCAGTCTTCTTGTGAATGTAGACGAAAGCGCGGGGAAAATAACCGTAAACCGTAAACGTATAAATAACGATGTATCCCCGAAAACGGTAAAGGATGCAAAAGCACCTTGGGTATTAAGCCTTCCGCTTAGTACAGAAAGCTTTGTATATACCGACGCGCGAAGAAACGACAGAACCGCCCCGGTATTTCCCGAAAATGCGGGAATAACCGTCAGCAACATCAGTGCCGATTCTGCCGGGATAGCTTTTCCGTCGGCTGCTCACAACGACTATGTTCACAGCTATAATGTAACCTTAACAAACAATAAAACAGGCAGCTGCGATTTCAGCGAGACGTATATAACCGATTATTATATTGACATAAACAATATGAAGCCGCAGCAAAGCTTTACGGTTTCCGGACTTTCGGTCAATACCGAATATACGGTTTCGGTTAAGGCAGCGGAGTCGTTCGGACTGGAAAGCGAACCCTTAACGGCAAGCTTTACGACCGAGGCGTTTGACGGTGTTTTCTCGGGCTACACCGAGACATACAGCTACACTACTTCAAACGGCGAGCACCCGACCCTGTTTAACGAAACCGAGGGAGTAACCTTCTCCTCGGATAATATGGAAAAGACCTACGATATATTCGGTGAAAAATATATATTTGCGGCGCAAAGAACGGACGGAAGTAAAACCGGTGTTTTACGTTATGATTTTGCGGATAAATATATAACAAAATTTAACGCCGCTCTTTATTTAATGGACGCGTTTGTGCAGAATTATTCCTGTGATTACCTTATAAAGCTTGAGGCATTGACAGATGGCTCGGACTTATTTACCGAAGTGCCGCTTACGATAAACAGCAGGGAAACTGTAATCGGCAAAGAAGGTTATTCAAGAGCTTTGGTTTCAAATGTTTCCGCATTCCCCGATAAAACTACGGCAATCCGCATTACATTGGCGCCCCATGCCGCAGATAATTTTGCCGCAGGCGGGGTGGGCTATACTTTAAGACTTGACGAGATAAGCGCTGAGCTTGTTTCCGCAAAGGTTATGATTGATGAGCTTGACACTCTTGAAAAAACGTCTGAAAACAGCAATGTAAAGACCCGCAGCGAAACCTTCGGTGCAAACACATATCACGGAGTTACCAAGGATGCGAATGACGCCGCAGGGGTTATTCGTTACGCGGCGCAAAGCGGGAAGGAAATCACCTCGGTTTATATGGAAATGCTTATTATGGACGCATTTTTCAAGGATATAAAGGACAGTGTATCGTTAACCGCCGTTTCGGGCGATACCCTCACACCGCTTGCGTTTGATTTTACAAAATGCAACATTGTAAATGATAACGGAGCGTACAGCGTTTACCGCTATAAGCTGCTTTGTAATAATCTGCCTTTCAATACCGATGCGGTTATAATAACCCTTGACCCCAACGGTAAAAATTACACCAATTATACGGCTATAATCGATAAGGTCTATGTTTTCAACGATGTATACACCACCGGCGACGCCAACGGTGACGGCGTATTAAATATATTGGATTTTGTATATTTAAAAAAGACCGCTGCGGAAGCAGCCGATAAGAAAATACCGGCATGCGACTTTAATCATGACGGTAAGCTTGACGGAAACGATCTTATCAATATGCGTAAAAAGCTCTTAAAAACAGCATAATAAATATCCGAACAGGCTGCCGCCCTTTACAACAGCGGCAGTCTGTTTTTGCTTAAAAAAGCAAAAACAGACAACATTATTAGGTCAATGAATATACTAAAAAACTGCAATATAATAAAAAAATGGTGTTTTTAGACTAATAAAAATAAATTATGACACAAATATACTAAAAATAAAACCATTTAAAAAATTTAAAAACCGTGTATAATATAAATATAGAAAAATCTGATTCGGAAAGGAATTTCTTTATGAAAGCTCTGTTAAAATTGTTTACGGTTATTTTGTGTGTAATTTCGGTATTTGCCGTACCGTGTATTACCGCAAACGCCGAAGTCGGCGAATTTAAGGACACATTAGAGGATAATTACCCGCTTTGCTTTGAAAAATCGGATAAAATGCGTTACGAAAAGAACAAGGATACAGGCGAGACCTTTTACGAAAAGTATTCCGAAAACGGGGATGTCGGCGGAACGGAATATGTGGTTTACAAAATGGACGACGATATAATTTCGTTTAAAATAGACTGTATGCATGTAAACGGTTTGGGCGACGCTGATACCGATATAAGCGTTTTCGTTTCCGAAAACAACAGAGATTGGAAACAGGTTAAGATCAAAACCACACCGCAGACATTTGACGAAAACCTTTACATAAATGAGGAAATGGCGTATTGGATGATGTCTTCGGTTACAAACCGCGATAAAATAGAACCGGGCTGTAAGTTTATAAAAATACAGATAAACCCTTTCACCGTAAAGGACAGCTGCGTTTGGAACACCGTGCTTAATACCGTAACGGTCAAATACGGCACAGAAGAAGCGTCAGAGTCCGAAAAGGAAGAAAGCACGGATACAAACGGCTCTTCAAGCGGCAGTACACAGTCCGATACCGATAAGCCGCAATCGGAAAGCGGCAAAAATACCGTGACCGTGCTTATTGCTGCGGGGTCTGCGGCAGTGGCGGCGGCAGCAGTCGTGTGTGCCGTGCTTATTGTGAAAAGCAAAAAGAAAAAATAAATTAAGGGGCTGAGCGCTGAATGCAGGTGCAGGGAAGGCAGTTTCATTTTGATAAGCTTTTTAAAGATAATACTGAGGGAACAGCGGTTAATTTTTCCGGCATAACGCTTTACCAGCTCGGTGATCTGAGCTGTCTTTCGGGTTATCAGGTCCCGCTGCATAAGCAGTGGTGTCACGAAATAAGCTATGTTATAAGCGGCGAGGGGCTTTTTACCACAAACAACGAAACCGAGCTTTTAATGGAGGGCTACGTTCATTTTTCGCCCGCAGGCTCTATGCACGCAATTCAGACCACCGGTTCAGACCTGCGGTACGGCTATATCGGATTTGATTTTGACAGCACCACCCATGACGCGGATATAGTAGCGCTTAAAAGATTTTATGAAAGCACAAAGGTTTTTTCCGCAGGAAACTGCCGCGAGCTTTTAGCGCCGCTTACCAAAAATCTTGATGAGATATATAACAGGGGCGAATTTTATAATTCCATGGTAGCGGCATATATCAAGCAGATGCTTATTACGGTTTACCGCGCTTTTACGCAAACCAAAACGGCTACTTATTTCGATGTTATAAACCCCGATTCATCCTCGCGCGCATTTTCAACAGCGGCAAACTACATTGCGGAGCATATTTACGAAAAAATAAAAATCGGGCAGATGTGCGAGGAATTGGGTTACACGCCATCATACATATCCAATACGTTCAAAAAGGCGACAGGGCTTACCGTGCAGAAATATATAAATAATCTTAAAATGCAAAAGGCAATAGAAATGATGCAGTACGGTAAAATAAGCGAGACAAAGGCGGCGCTGAAGCTCGGTTACTCGGATCTTCAGACCTTCAATAAGGCGTTCAGGCGTACAATGGGCTGTTCTCCCGTGACATTTATTAGCGAACAGGCACAAGAACCTCAGTCGGATGGGAAGTAGCGCTATGAAAAAGAAAAAAGTATTTTTAAAAGCTCTTTCGGTTTTGCTGGCGGTTATTACCGCAGGCGCTGCACTGTATTCAAACGGCGCGGCGGCAGAGAGTAAAGAGGGGGCAGCGCTCTTCGCGGAAGGCTCCTATTACCGATATATGCTGAAAAACGAAAATACGGTTTATGCCGACGGCGAGTGCCGCGGCGTTCTTTCCGCGGCGGTAAACGCTGAAGCCGTCACACCGGGCGAAAACACAGGTCTTGCGGTTTCCGAGGGCGGATATGCGGAATACACGCTTGATATTCCGAAAACCGCGCTTTATTATATATCGCTTAAATATTCCTACCTTACCGATACCTCTAAGGTGAACGAGCTTGCGTTTTCGTTTGAGCTCAACGGCGAAAAGCCCTTTGAGGAGGCGGGCTCCTGCACCCTCAGAAGAGTATGGGAAAACGACGGCGATATGAAAACCGACGGCCTCGGGAACGACCTGATACAAAAGCAAAAGCAGGTTGCGGTGTGGCAGGAGTGCGGAATAACCGATTATTCGGGATACAGCACTTCACCGTTTATTGTAAAGCTTGAAAGCGGCAAAAATGTGCTGCGCTTTAACGCGCTTTCGGACGGTATAATTTTCGGCGATCTGCGCCTTTTGCCGCCGCAAGATCTTAAAAATAAAAACGAAGCGATAAAAAATTACGAGGAACAGGGAAAGGAAATAATAAAGGACGATACTTTTATTTACATAGAGGCGGAGGACGCGGATTATAAATCGGACAGAACGCTCTACCCGGTTTACGACCGTTCAAATTCCGCAACCAGTCCGAACAGCCCATACGCTTTGAAACGCAATATAATCGGCGGCGCGGGCTGGTCAAAGCCCGGGATGTATATAACCTACACGGTAAACGCCCCGCGGGACGGACTTTATTTCCTTACTCTTAAATACAGGCAAAACACCGAGATAGGTATGTCTGTACTGCGAAATATTTATATTAACGGCGAAATACCATATAAAGAGCTTTCCTCGGTAAGCTTTCCCTATTCTTCGGGGTGGAGAAATAAAACGGTTTCCGATGAAAACGGCGGCGTCTGCCTAATACCGCTTAAAAAAGGCAAGAATACAGTAAGCCTTGAAGTTACGGCGGACGGCTTTGCCGAGGCTCTTAACCGTGTGGACGCGGTAAGCCGCGAAATGAACAGCCTTTACAGAAGAATAATAATGATTACAAGCACAAGCCCCGATTTGTACAGAGACTACTACCTCGAACGTGAAATACCCGATATAGGGGAAAGGTTTTCCGCTCTTTCCTCGGCTTTGACAAGCGCGGCGGAAATGTATGAAAAGGCAAACGGCGGTAAGACAGGCGGATCTTCGGGGCTTAAGCGCGCGGCGGAGCAGCTGGGCGAGTTTGCAAAAAAACCGTCGGAAATTCCGGCGCGGCTTTCCTCATTCAGAAGTAATATATCGCTGCTTTCGGATTTTGCGGTCTCCGCAAAAAATCAGCCTATGGAGCTTGATTACCTTATATTTCACGGAGATGGCTATCGGCTGCCGTCGGCTAAGGGAAATATTATAAGCAACGCAGTGTTTTCTTTTAAAAGATTTATTTCCGCATTTTCCGATGATTACGACTCAATGAGCGAGTATGACGAGGCAGAAGCGGTTAACGTATGGCTGAACGACGGACGCGACCAGGCGCAGATACTTAAAAATCTTATATCGGATTTTACCGAAGAAACCAAAATACCGGTAAACGTTAATTTAGTGCAGGGCGGGCTTACGGAATCGGCGCTCACGGGGAATAACCCCGATGTGGCAGTAAGCGTATCACGCGGGCAGCCGATAAATCTTGCAAGCCGTAATGCGCTTGAAGACCTTAAAGGATATAAAGGCTTTGACGAAACGGCGAAACGCTTTACGGACGACGCGCTTGTGCCCTACACCCGAAAAAACGGAGTGTATGCGCTGCCGCTTACGCAGGTATATCTTGTAATGTTTGTGCGGACGGACATACTGAACGAGCTTAAAATATCCGTACCGCAAACCTGGAACGAGCTGCTAGACGCAACCGCAAGGCTGCAGCGTAATAATATGACCGTGGGGCTGCCGTATACGGCTGTTACGGCGTCGGGCGCGGTGGATTTAGGACTTGGCGCAAAGGATCTGTTCCCCACGCTTTTAATGCAGTGCGGCGGCAGCTTTTACAATAAAACGCTTACCGGCGCAGCCCTTTCCGACAGTGCGGCGCTTGCAGCTTTTGAACTGTGGACAAAGTTTTACACACAGTACAGCTTTGAATTGAGCTATGATTTCAATACGCGGTTCAGAACGGGCGAAATGCCCATTGCCGTAGCGTCCTACGGTATGTACGGCACGCTTATGAGCGCTGCCCCCGAAATACGCGGGCTTTGGAAAATGGAGCTTATGCCGGGAATAGAGAAAAACGGCGGGATTGACCGCTCGGGCGGAGCCTCGGGCACGGCGGTTGTAATGTTTAAAAACGCGCGCAATAAGGAAAACTGCTGGCGCTTTATGCAGTGGCTTACCTCTGCCGACATTCAGACCGATTACGGCACGGCCGCAGAAAACCTTTTGGGTGCGGCGGCAAGGCACGCAACGGCTAATCTTGAAGCGTTCGGCAACCTTAACTGGACTCGCGCGGAACTTGAAATATTAAACGGGCAGCGGGCGTGTGTTAAAGAAATTCCCGAAATACCCGGCGGATATTATACCTCGCGGTGTATAGATAACGCTTTCAGAGAGGTGCTGTATCAGCACGGTAACACAAGAGTTGCTTTAGAAAATGCAAACGCTGCAATCGATAGGGAAATAAAAAGAAAAATAACGGAGCTTGGCGGGTGAAATTTGTGAAACGTAAAGAATACGGGCTTGCGTCCCGTCTTAAAAAGAGTGCGGTGAGCTATGCTATGATGGCTCCGTATATGATCGTATTCATTTTACTTACGGTAATTCCGGTTATTGCAGCAATTTGCCTTTCGTTCACCTATTTCAATATGCTTGAACCGCCGAAATTTACGGGTTTTTTAAATTACGAAAGACTGTTTTTGGATGACGAGATTTTCCCGCAGGTTTTAAAAAACACGCTTGTTTTCGCAATTATAACAGGGCCTCTCAGCTATCTTATTTCATTTGTTTCGGCGTGGCTGATAAATGAAATGGGCAGAGCCGTCAGAACGGTTATGACCTTTTGCTTTTACGCGCCGGCGCTTTGCGGAAATCTTTATGCCATATGGGCTATGATACTTTCGGGCGACCAATACGGCATAGCCAACAGCGTGCTTATGCAGCTTGGCGTAATTTCCGAGCCGCAGCAGTGGCTGAGCGACCCAAAAACAATGCTCGGCGCGCTTATAACGGTTCAACTTTGGGCAAGCTTCGGCGTGGGCTTTCTTACGTTCATAGCCGGCTTTCAGAGCATGGATAAAAGCCTTGCGGAGGCGGGCGGAATAGACGGTATAAAAAACCGCTGGCAGGAGCTTTGGTATATTACGCTGCCCTCAATGGCGCCGCAGCTGCTTTTCAGCGCGGTAATGCAGATAGCGGCATGCTTCGGTGTGGGGGCGCTTGTGCAGTCGCTTGCGGGCTTTCCCACAACGCAATACAGCGCGGACACACTGCTTACATATATGCTCGATGTGGGAACGGTCCGTTTTGAAATGGGATATGCGTCGGCTATTGCGGTGTTTCTGTTTGTTATGATGATGTTTACAAATTTTGTGGTATCGCATATCATCCGACGTATAGGTCGGTAACGGGGGAGTGAAAGCATTCAGTGAAAAAGCGTTTTCATAAGCGGCTTAACCGTTCATTCGGCGGCACGGCGGTTATATTCATTTTTCTTTTCGCCGGTGCGTTATTTATGCTTTTGCCTACCATTTATGCGGTGAGTGCGGCATTTAAGCCGCTTGACGAAATATATATTTTCCCGCCGCGCCTGTTTGTAAGAAGACCCACGCTCGATAATTTTGTTCAGGTGGGCGTTCTTGCCGACACCTTTTGGGTGCCGCTTTCAAAGTATGTTTTCAATACGGTGTTTATAAGCGTAACGGCAACCGTTGGGCATTTGGTGCTTTCAAGTATGGCGGCATACCCGCTTGCGAAGCACAGCTTTGTGGGCAAAAATCTTTTTTCAAATATTGTTAAATGGTCATTGCTTTTTACTTCCGCCGCAATGCTTATACCGCAGTATATCGTTATGTCGAGATTCGGTATGATAAATACCTACTGGGCATATATACTGCCCTCGGTTCAATCGGCGCTGGGGCTTTACCTTATGATGAATTTTATGGGGCAGATACCAGAGGCTATGCTTGAGGCGGCAAGAATAGACGGTGCGGGCGAGCTTAGAATATTTTGGCAGATCGCAATGCCCAACGTTAAACCGGCGTGGCTTACCGTTATGATATTTTCTTTTCAGACAATATGGAACACTACAGGCGCTACGCAGATGTCGCAGTTAGTGTATGATGAAAAGATAAAAATGGTATCCTCGCTTTTAAGTCAGGTTGTGGCGGGCGGTACAGCCCGCGCAGGAGCGGGTTCGGCGCTTTCGCTCTTACTTATGCTGCCGCCGATAATACTTTTCATAGCGTCGCAATCACGCATAATAGAAACAATGTCAAGCTCGGGAATGAAATAAAGAGGAGGGGAACTTTCTTGAAACGCGTCAAACCGCTGATAATTTTAATAATTGCCGTTTTTATGGGAGTTTGGACGTCTGTCGGCGTTTTTGCCGACGGCGAGACCTCTTTCAGCTATACCTATGATTCATCGGGTGTTTCGCAGGCTGTTCCCGAGCCGTATAAGGCATATGCACCGATTTCGGGCAAAAAAAGCTTCGGCGGGGTGCAGCTTAATGACCCCAAGGATATTTATGTTTCGGAAAAGGGCGAAATATATATTCTTGACAGCGGCAACAGCCGCATTGCGGTTTTAAACTCAAGCCTTGAGTTTGAAAGAGATATTAGGCTTATAAGAAACGGAAACAGGGTAGACCTCAGCGGTGCGGAGGGGATTTTTGTTTCCGCGTCCGATAAGATATATGTTGCCGATAAAAGCGGCGCGGCGGTTTATACGGCGGATAACGACGGTAATATCACATCGGTCATTTCTGCACCGCCTGCCGATAAGGTGGAAAGCGGTTTTGAATTTGCACCGACCCACGTATTGGCAGACAGCGCGGGCGTGGTATATGTAATTTCGGCAAATACATATTCGGGCGCTCTGCAATATGATACGGACGGCAGCTTTTTAGGATTTTTCGGCAGCAACCGGGTCGAAGTGAATTTAAAGGTTATTATGAACCGAATCTGGCGGCGCATACTTTCAAGCGATGCTGCGGCGGGTCTGCAAAGAAGCGTTCCGGTTTCATTTGTTCAGTTTGATATTGACAGTGAAAATTTTGTTTACACCGTAAAATCGGGAACGGGCAGCAGCGGCGGACAGGTAAGGAAAATCAACCCTAACAGTGTGAATATATTGCTTGATGACGAGGGCAACGAGGCGTTTTACGGCGATTCGGAAACCTATTTCGACAGTGTTTCAAATCTTGACATAACCACTTCGTTTTCCGATATAGCGGTTGACGGCGAGGGCTATATAACACTGCTTGATTCAACCCGAAAACGCCTTTTTCAGTATGACGGCAGCACCAACCTGCTTTATGCCTTCGGCGGAGCGGGCAACAGAAGGGGCACGTTTGTATCGCCCGTGGCGATTGATACGCTCGGCGACAAAATAATTGTGCTTGACAGCGGAATAGGCGGACTGCATATTTTTGAACCGACCGATTTCGCGCTTAATGTAAGAGCGGCGCTTTCGCTTTACAATAAAGGGCTGTACGTGGAATCGGAAGAGCATTGGAAAGCCATATTAAAGCAGGACGCATATTACGAGCTTGCCAATATAGGTATGGGAAAAATCCGCGAGCGCACGGGCGATTATGCCGCCGCTATGAAATACTACAAGACAGGCAACAGCCGACAAAACTACTCGAACGCATTTGCCGCACGGCGGGACGAAGCAATGCGCAAGGGCTTTGTGTTCTTAATTATCGGTGTCGCGGCGGCCTTACTCGGTATTGTCGCGGCGCTTACGGTAAGCGAAAGGCGGGTTATAAACGAATACAACCGCGTATTAAGCGCACGCAGTTATCCGTTTTACTGTCTCAAAAGCCCGTTCAAGGGGTATTCCCTGCTTAAAGAAACAAAGCAGGGCAGCGGCATATGCGCGGCGGTAATATTATGCATATTTACGGCGGTAGGCATTATATCCACGCAGCTTACGGCGTTTCACTATAACCCCGATTCGGGCAGGCAATTCAATATTTTTGCCGTACTTGCCGAAACTCTCGGAATATTCCTGCTGTTTGTTATATGCAATTGGGCGGTCTCCACATTGGCGGACGGCAAGGGTAAATTCGGCGAAATAATAATATTTACCTCATACGCACTTATCCCGCTTATTATAACCGAGGTTATGCTTTTGGTTTCATCAAACGTTTTTTCGCTTAAAGAACAGGCGTTTTACGGAATAATCAGGTCGGTCGGTCTTATATGGACGGCGGTGCACATTTTTGTTTCCAACAAAGAGGTTCATGAGTACAGCGGCGGCAAGGCGCTGCTTGTGATTTTCGGCAGCGTATTCGGTATGTATCTTTTAATACTTATTATCACCGTGGCGTACAGTATGTTCGCGCAGCTTTTGAGCTTTATTTCAATGGTAATAAGCGAAATAAGGGCGTAGGGGGTGTTTGTATGAAAAGAAAGGTACTTTTAAAAAATATTCTCGGTTTTGCGCTTTCGTTTTGTGCGGTGGGCGGAATAATTCTTCTTTTATCGGTTGCTTCGCGCTCGAGCGACAGCGGCGGTACGGTTACGGAAAAGCTGACGCAGATTGATTTTTCACCCGAAAACGATGGGGATATTATCGCGGAAAACGGCCGCTTCAGACTTTCGGTAAGCTCGCTTGACGCGGCGGTAACATTGCTTGACAAGAAAAACGACACCCTTTTTTCAAGCACTCCCGACGGACTCTACGACATTGAGGGACTGAAAACCGCAGCCGTTTCGGAGCTTTCAAGCGTGATTAAAATAAAATACGCCGACCGCGACTCCAATATTTCCGAGCAAAACAGTACATCCGCCGCCGTTAAAAGGAAAACCTTTTCGGTTAAAAGGATAAAAAACGGCGCAAGAATTGAATTTTATTTTGAAAGCGCGGGCTTTTTAATACCGATTGAGCTTACGGTTACCGATTACGGCTTTCGCGCGGAAATAATTTCTTCGCAAATAAAGGAAAAGAGCAATCTTGTAAAGCTTACTTCCGTAACGCTGCTGCCGGGATTTTCCGCCGGCGCTGACAGCGACGACGGTTATGTTTTTATTCCCGACGGCTGCGGAGCAATATCCTCCTTCGGCTATTCGGAGCAAAGGTATTCGGCGAGAATTTACGGCGAGGATTGCGCAGTGGAGCAAAGCACAAGAACATTGCCGCAATCAAAGGCTTATCTTCCCGTGTTCGGAGTAAAAAGAAACAACGCCGCATTTTGCGCAATTATTACAAACGCTGCGGCAAGGGCGGTTGTGAATGCCGACGGCAGCACGGCAAAAAGACCCTATACCACCGTTTGCGCGGAATATGTTTACAGGGAAAATATTCTTGTGAGCGTGAGCCAGAAGACCTTTGAAAACACCCAGGTCAATATGTTTGAAGGCAAGCCCTGCTCCGCAGAAAAGTTTTCGGTGGAGTACCGCGTCTGCGATTCGGCGGATTATAACGGTATGGCGGCTTCTTACAGAAATTACCTTGCCGAGGAAGAGGGGCTTAAAGCCCTGAAAGCGGAGGGCAACGCGTTTTTTGTTGATATTATAGGCGGGGCTGTTAAGCAGCAAAGCGTTTTGGGGCTGCCCGTAAAGCGGGTAATGCCGATTACGGATTTTAAAGCGGCTGAAAAAACGGTAAAGGCTTTAAAGCAGGGCGGTGCGGAGGATTTTTCGGTTAATTACCTTTACTGGTATAAAAATGCCGATGAAAGCGGAATTACCGCCGATTTAAAGCCCGAGCGCGCTCTCGGGGGCAAAAGCGGGCTTAATGCTTTTTTAAGCACCGCCGAAAAGCTTGGCATAAAGGCGTATTTGGGGCTGAATTTTACCGATATGCCTAAGAGCGAACACGGATATTCCAAAAAATCCGCGTCCGCGCAGACGGTGCGCAAAGAACCCGTAATTGATTACAGGTATAAAATGAGCACCTTTCAAAAAACGGATAAAGCGCCCTTTAAATATCTTTTAAGCCCCGAAAGAATTACGTCGGCTGCGGCTGCGGCTAGTAAGTGCTTCGGCAGCTTTAATACTGCGGGGTATTCGGTAGGAACGCTCGGGAATAAGATATATTCCGACCTCGGCGACCGTGCCGTGGACAGAGCGCAAAGCGAGCGGCTGTGGCGAACGGCGCTTAAAGGTCTTTCGGAAAATGGGAAAATAGTAATTCCGAACGCCTGCGCTTACGGCTTTTCCTCAGCCTATGCCATAACCGATACGCCGCTTTATTCGGGCAGCTATTTGTTTTCACAGTATGAAATTCCGTTTTACGCAATGGCGCTGCACGGTTCGGTTTACCTTACATCGCCCGATATTAACGGTCAAAGTGATGAAAACACCGCATTTTTAAAGGCGCTTGAGGCGGGAACGGCGCTGAAATACGCCTTTGGCTTTGAAAACGCAGGAGAGCTTTCCGATACGCTTGCCGATGAATACTCATATATAGATTTTGGGCTTTGCAAGGCATCTGCGCTTAGCAAATATAAAATTTCGGCGGAGTATTTTGCCGCCGTTTCCGATAAGAAAATGGTCTCGCACAAGCGTTTATCGCCCAATGTTACCGAAACGCTTTTTGAAAACGGTATGGGCGTATATGTAAATTACGGCGATGCGCCGTATGAAAACAGCGGTATATCCGTTCCGGCAAAGGGGTTTTCACCTATCGGGTGGAGTCTTAAGGGGGAGGAATGATTATGAAAAGCAATAAAGGCGGCGGGCTTGAAAAGCAGAAGGCACGCTGGGCGTGGCTTTTTATAGCTCCGTGGATTGTAGGTATAGCGGTGTTTTTCGCCGTTCCCATGGCGCAATCGGTTATATATTCCTTTTGTAATCTTACCGTCAGCGGAAACGGCTTTAAAACCGATTTCACCGGGCTTTCCAATTATTCCTACCTTTTCACAAAGGATACCTTTTTTCTTCAGTATCTTACGGGGTCTGTGGCGTCGGTCTTTCCGCGCGTGGTTATGATAACGGCGTTCAGCCTGCTTATAGCCGTGGTTTTAAAGGAAAGGTTTATAGGCAGAAGTCTTGCAAGAACCGTATTTTTCTTTCCTGTTATAATCGCCTCGGGCGTAATAATCAGTATATTACAGGATAAGGTTATGATGAGCGGCTCGGGCGTTACGGATATGTCGCCGGGGTATATGTTTAAAGCTCCTGATCTGGTGGCGGTTTTTTCGGAGCTCGGACTGCCCGAGGCGGTTACGAAATCAATCACCGATATTATAAACAGTATGTTTGATTTAACCTGGCAAAGCGGCGTGCAGATATTACTGCTGCTTTCAGCTATAAACAATATCCCGTCTTCGTTTTACGAGGCGGCGGTAATGGACGGCGCAACCGCCTGGGAAAAGTTTTGGAAGATAACCTTTCCGACCGTTACACCCACGCTTTTGGTTTCGGTTATATATACAGTGATAGACGGCTTTACCGATTACGATAATAAGGTGATGCAGCTGCTGCGCAGCTATTACACAAATAATAACTACACGTACAGCGCTACCATAGGGGTAATATACTTTTTCTGTATTCTGCTTATAATCGGTTTGATACAGCTTGTTTCAAAGCGGTTTGTGGTTTATTCGGGAAATTAAGGGGCGGAAAAATGGATAAGAAAATAATACTTTCAAAAAAACGCTCCGTAAGGCTTGTGAAATCAATTTTGCGCGCCGTGTTTTTGGTGGGCGTGGGGTTTGTAATGCTTTATCCGGTGCTGTTTATGCTTTCAAACTCCTTCAAATCCGTAAATGATACGCTTGACCCGACAGTTGTATGGATTCCGAGTGGGTTTAACCTTTTCAGCTTTAAAACGGCGCTTGAGCTGCTGAAATTCGGCGAATCCTTTAAAAACACGCTGCTTATTGTGCTGCCCTGCGTTATTTTTCAGGTGGTTTCGTGTCTTTTTATCGCTTACGGCTTTGCGCGTTTCAGATTTAAATTCCGAAATCTGCTGTTCGGGCTTTTGATATTCAATATCATAGTTCCTACGGAATCGTATATGATACCGCTCTATGTAAATCTTAAAACAATGGGTCTGCTTGATACCTACGCGCAGTTTTATGTTCAGGCGCTGCTCGGAACGGGTATACGCTCGGGACTGTATATATTTATTTTCAGGCAGTATTTTATAAATATGCCAAAGGAGCTTGAGGAAGCGTCGTTTATTGACGGCTGCAACCCGCTTGAAACCTTTATAAAAATAATGGTGCCCAACGTTTCCGCGGCAATACTTACGGTAACGGTCTTTTCGGTTGTTTGGTATTACAACGATTATTCGCTTACGGGTATGCTGCTCAACAAAAATTTTCCTCTTTCCATTGCGCTTACGGGCGTTTCAACATCGCTTGGCAATCAACTGCAAAATATGTCGGGACTCACAACAGGCTCGGATATAAAGCTGCTCAGCGATTCCATACTTTCGGCGGCGTGCCTTATAACCGCGCTGCCGCTGATAGGCTTTTACGCAGTGGTGCAAAAATATTTTACAGAGGGAATAGAAAGGACCGGTATTGTAGGATGAAAACAGGTATACGTTTAACGGCAGCCGTGCTGATATCGCTTTTTGTAATATCCGCGGCGGGCTGTGCAAATGAAAAAAGCCTTTCTTCTGAAACGGGTGGGCATACAGACAGCTCTCAAACGCCGCCTGCGGCAGCCGATATTTTGAAAAAAGCAACGCTTAGCCGCGAGGAGCAAATATCGCTTTACAAGGAAATAGTTAAAGGGGAAACCGCGTGGCTTGCGTCGCTTCAGCTTGATAACGGAGCTTTGCCCATGACATATGCGGCGGACGGAAAGCTGACGCTTAACCCCTATTTTTCCGATTTTGCGGCGCTTGCAATGCTTGAAAGCGATAAATACCTCGGTCAGGTCAAAAAATATGCCGACTGGCACTTCTCGCACCTTAATACCGCCGATACGGATTATAACGGGCTTGACGGCACCGTTTACGATTACACGGCGGAGGTATCGGGCGGAAAGGTGAAGCGGGAAACGGTAAACACCGATAACGGCAAAAAGCATTACGATTCGGTTGATTCCTATGCGGCAACCTTTCTTTGCGTGCTGGAAAAATACCGGAATAAAAGCGGAGACGCCGAATACATAAAGCAAAACGGCGCAGATATTGACCGCGTGACCGCCGCGCTTTTGGCAACCTTTGAGGGAGAGCTTACAACAACAAAGCCCGATTATAAAATACAGTATCTTATGGATAACTGCGAGGTTTACGAGGGGCTTGCGGCTGCGGAAAAGCTTTATAAAAGCGCTTTTGCGGATAAAAAGGAGCTTATAGGTAAAATAACGGCGGCAAAGGAAAATGTATCGAACGGGATAGAAAATCTGCTTTGGAATAAAAAAGGATATTACGAAACGGCAATATCCCCCGACGGTACGGTTGCCTATAAATTTGCGTGGAGCGATTTTTACCCCTGCGCCACATCTCAGCTGTTTATGATTTCAAGCGGACTTCTAAAGCCCGAAAGCGAGAGGGCGCGGCGGCTGTATAAAAGCTTTAACGATAATTTTTCCACAGGCGAAAAGAAAAGCAGCTGGGAAAAAATAAGTCTGCCTGACAGCTTTTTTTGGGGCTCGGTCGTTTATGCCGCCGCAATTATGGGCGACGAGGGCAGGGTGGAAAGCTATATGCGGCTTTATAAAAAGGCAATGAAAAATCACGCTTACCCGCTTTATAACGCGGACGCGGGCAGAGTATGCCTTGCGGCTGCGGTTATGATAGAAAAGCTTTCACAGAAAGGATGATTACATTGAAAAAAATTAAATCGGTAATTTCCGCGGTGCTTTGTATCTGTATGATCTCTGCGGTATTTGCGGGGTGCGGAAAAAACGGCACGGGCGGCGCGGCGGACGGTGAGCGCGCAGAGAAAATTGCCAAAGAGCCTAAAAAAATTTCGCTTTTGGTGCCCGGGTACGACGGCAGCGATAAGGACAGCTATTACACCAAGGCAATAAAGGAATTTGAAAAAACCTACGGCAAGCAGGTGGAAATTCTTCAGGCTGTGGGCGAGCAGCTTTGGAATCAAAAGGTGGCGGCGCAAATTGCCGCCAAAGACCCCATAGACGTATTTTATATAAGCGTGGATCAGTACCTCGGAATGTACCAGAAAAATTATCTGACCCCCGTTAACGATTATGTGGATCTCAGCGTAACAGGGCACAACAGCGACGTAATGGACACGTTTGTTAAATTCGACGGCAAGTATTATGCCGCGGGAGTTTCGGCTACTCCGTATGTGCTTTATTATAACCGCGATATTATGGAAGCAAACGGCTTTGACCGCGACGAGCCGCGCAAGCGCTATGAATCGGGCAGCTGGACTTGGAACGATTTTATTGAAATAGCGCGTGAGTGCAACGACTCAGACGCAGGTATTGCGGGGCTTGAGAATATGTTTGACGAGGTATTTCAGGCATCGAATAACTGCACGGCGGTCGAGTTTAAGGAAGGCAAATATACGCTTAATATAAAGTCGCCGCAAATGCGCCACACGCTTGAAACGGTTCAGGATATATTCAATAAAAACGTTATCTGCGGCAGCGGCTATGTTACGGGTCAGAATAAGTTTTTAAAGGGTAAGGCGGCTATGCACGGCGCATATGCGTATGAAGAGGCGACCTTTAACTCCTTGAAAAAGAGCGGTTCGGTCTCAATTGATTTCGGGGTGACGGCTTTCCCCGCAGGACCTGATAATAAGGACGGTAAAAGCTTCGGACATTCCACGGGCTATGCCATTTCCAACGGCTCAGACGCTCCTTACAGCGCGGGCATGCTTATAGATATGATTTTAAAGGCTGCGGATGAGGATAACAAGGAGAAAAAAGCCCTTGAAAATGCGGAAAACCGCGCTATGTATGATAAGCTTGCGAAAAATCTTTGCATACCGACATATACCGACGGAATTTTAGAGCAGGGCTACGGAGCGTTTTACCTGCTTTACGATGTGAGAAACGGCGAGGATATTAACCAGAAGCTTGCGCAATACGAAACCACCTATCAAAAAATGGTGGACGATGCAAATGCACTTTTAAAATAGATACGGAGAGGGAAAAATGCAAAAAAATTACTGTACGCCGATTCCTGCGGCAAGAATTTCGGATAAGGTGTCGCCGGAATTGAAAATAGCGACGGCAAACGCCTGCGCGGCGGAAATTTATGCGGTTACCGCAGGCGGGAAGGCGCTGCTCGGAAAATACGACCTTAAAAAAGGGCTTGAATCTAACAGAATATATCCCGACCTCAGCGGTACAACAGGAAAATTTGAGTTTGAAATAAACTTTAAGGACAACGGCGGCAATACAGAGGAAACAATACGCATACCTTATGAGGTTGTAAAATCGGATGTGCCGTCCACCGGGATGATAGACGGCTGCTGGATAACGCTTTACCACTGGAGCGAGGCAGAGGGTACTTATTTTAACGAAGGGCTCAAGAATCTTGACGCCGACGGCTGGCGGCAGATAATCTACTCCATGCACAAGGCGAAAATTACCTCGGTGCTTATTCAGAATGTGTTTGACGCGGGAAATTACGCTTATCAGCACAATATGACCGTGGATAAATACGACGGAAAAGCGTTTTACCCGAGTAAACTTTACAAAAACAGAATGCCAATAAAGTGCGAAGACCCGTTAGAGGTTATACTGACTGCCGCCGACGAGTGCGGAATGCATGTTTTTCCCGGGGTAGGTATGTATGCGTGGTTTGAATTTTCGCCCGACTCTCTTGAATGGCATAAAAGGGTGACTGTGGAGCTGAACGAACGCTACGGACACCATAAATCATTTTACGGCTGGTATATTTCCGAGGAAATTATGGGCTCGTTATACTTTGATTATCCCGCTGTTCCGAATGAGAAATATAAGGATATACAAAGCTTTTTCAAAGAATACACCGCATTTGTAAGGCGGCTTACCCCCACAAAGCCGGTGGCGCTCGCCCCTAACAACATCCATATGCACTGGTATGAGCAGGAATGGCTGCCGATACTCGAAAACCTTGATATTATAATTCCCTTTGCATTTGCAAGGAGCGAATATAATATTGATGAAATTATGAATATGTGCCGCAAGACGGGAACGCATTTCTGGGTTGATATGGAAATGTTCGCCGTTCCGTTTACAGACGGGCTTCGCCCCAAAAAAATACCCGATCTGCTTAAAGAAATGAAGAATTACGATAAATTGGAGCAGATATACGGCTACCAATACACCGGAATCATGAACGAGCCGGGGCACAGAATGAATTTGGGTCTTGCCGAGACCGAAAAATTTTACAGCGAATATATGAATTACCTTAAAACCAAGGAGGAAAACGGCAATGGAAAATAAAATATTCACCGAATACAAAAATCGCTTTCACTCGGCTCTTTTGGACGACTGTATTCCGTTCTGGGAGAAAAGCGACCTTATAGATAAGGAATACGGCGGGTTTATAACCTCGGTAGACAGAGAGGGCAAAAGCTACAACAACGATAAATCGGTTTGGTTTCAGGGGCGCTGCCTTTGGACGTTTTCCGCACTTTGTGCAAGGTACGGCATAAGGGAGAGCTGGCTTAACGCGGCAAAAAGCGGAAAGGAATTTCTTGAAAAATACTGCACCGACAGCGACGGAAGAATGTTTTTTACCGTAACGCGCGACGGCAGACCGCTGAGAAAACGCAGATATATGTATTCCGAAAGCTTTTTTGTTATAGGCATGGCTGAATACGGCGCCCTTACGGGAGATACCGAGGCTCTGTCTAAGGCGGCAAAATGCTTTGATATGATGCTCGATATCTACCGTCACCCCGAAAACGACCCATATAAAATCACCCCGAAATCGTATGCCGAAACAAGAAGTCAGCGTGATTCCGCAGTGCCTATGGTGCTTATAAGCTCGGGGCAGATACTGCGCCGCTGTATTCCCGAAAGGGCGGAATATTATACCGCCGCGGTGCGCGAAGTAATAGGAGATATACTGAAATATCACTACAAGCCCGAGCTTAAGTGTGTGCTTGAAACGGTGGCAAGCGACGGCAGTATGATAGATAACCCCGCGGGCAGAACCGTTAACCCGGGTCACTCCTGCGAAAACTCGTGGTTTATTATGTGCGAAGCGCTTTATTCCAAGGACGATGAGCTTATGAAAAAAGCGCTGAATTTACTTGACTGGCATACAGAGCGCGGCTGGGATAAGGAAAACGGAGGAATGTTCTATTTTGTTGACGTGCTGGGCAGACCGTGCGAGCAGCTGGAATGGGATATGAAGCTTTGGTGGGTGCATAACGAGGTTTTAATATCCACACTGCTTGCATATGCCGTAACCAAGGATAAAAAATATTGGGATATGTTTGAAAAGACCTATGATTATACCTTTTCGCATTTTGCGGATAGGGAATACGGCGAGTGGTATGGCTATCTGCACAGAGACGGCAGCGTTTCACACACCCAAAAGGGCTCTTTGTGGAAAGGACCTTTTCATTTACCGCGCTGCCTAATGCTTTGCGAGGAGATTCTTACCGTGCTTGAAAGCAACGGAGAAATTCACAGCATTATATAATCCTCACGATTTCTGACCGACGGCATAAAAACAGGAGGCGACAGATATGAGAAAAAGCATTTTTTGTGTTCTTTTAAGCGTTGTTCTTCTTTCAGGCGTTTTTTCTCCGGCAGTTTTGGCGGAGCAGGCAGACGCCGCGCAAATTACCGACGATATGACAGACTGGAGCATTGCGGCATATCACAGCGAAAACTGGGAGCGATTTTTAAGCCACCCCGAGAGTGGGCTCGGCGTTATAGGCCGCGGCGCTGCAGGGGGAGAAAGCTCGGTTACATATGCATCGCCCGCAGGTAAGCGTTTTACACGGCTGAATATTTCACTGCAGCTGCACAAGGATTTTTACAATTCCCGCCATATTTCTGTTTCGGCGCTTGTGTCCGCCGAGAGCGAATGGCGTGGCATTGCGTTTACAGAGGGTGAAACGCAGGATATTTCGGGCTACGATAATTTTAAAACAAAGAATATTTCGGCTTATTTGCCCGAAAACACCGTTGCGGTTCGTGTTTGTTTGCTGAATGATGTTGCATGGACGTTATTCATCAACCGCGTTGAACTGTATACCGACGATATATCGGAAGAAACGCCTGTTTACACGGTAGGACCCGTTATAAAGCAGGCGTCCCCCGGGGCGCACAAATACTCGCCCAAATATGAGCAAAGCGCTTTGCAGTTTGATTCGGCTGCGCTGAAGTCGTATAAGGGACTTTCGCTCATAAGCTCGGGCACGGTTTTATTTAAAGGTGTTATAAAGAATAAATCAAATGCCGAAGAGATATATGCGGCAGCGCAGACAAACGGCGCGATAATTCTTGAAAGAACCGAAACAACGGGGGAGACCGACAGCTATATCTGCTATTCCGCGCGGCTTTACGGCATTACCGAGAACGGAAAGGAAAATGAGCGTTATTCCGCTTTTGCTTACGCGGTGTACGGCTCGGGAGAGGATGAAATGACGGTGATAGGAGAGCCGGTAAACGGCAAATACAGCAATGAGCCGAGCGAAAAGGAAACGGAATATATGAATTTTACGGAAAGCGAGAACAGCTGGATAGCATCGCTGCAGCTCGCCGACGGCGCAATTGTAACGCGACCGCCGAGCGGCGGGGCGGCAAGCATAAATCCGTACTTTGCAAATATTTCAGCCGCAGCTCTTCTGAAATCGGGCAGCAGATACACCGAAAACGTTAAAAAATATATGGACTGGTATTTAACGCACCTTAATAACGCCGCTGAAAATGTACCCGACGGCTCTGTGTTTGATTACAACGTATATATAAGCGCGGACGGCAGCATTACCGAGGTATCCGCAGACGATTTTGATTCGACCGATTCATACGCCGCAACCTTTTTAAGGCTTGTTTCGGAATATTGCAATACCGTCGGTAATTACGGGTATTTTAATTCCAATTTCACGGCAATACAAAGAATTTATTCAGCAATGCTTTCAACCTGGGATCACGATAAAAAGCTGACTGCCGCAAAGCCTACGTATCGGTTTTATTACCTAATGGATAACTGCGAGGTTTATGACGGCGCGGCGGCATACCGCAGTCTGCTTAAGGCAACCGGCAGAGCGACTGCCGAGGTATCAGCTCGAATTGCGGATATTTTATGCGGTATTGAATCGCTTTATCAAAACGACAGTTATCTGAATTTTTACGGAAATACCACATTTAATTGGGAAACCTGGTATTCCGACGCAACGGCGCAGCTTTTCCCGATAATGCTCGGTGTGATCGACGCAAACAGCGCGCGGGCTGCAATGCTGTATTCAAAGTTTAATTCACTGTATTCGGGCGGCGGCAGCCTCGGCTGTTCGTGGGAAAGGCTTGATAACCCGAGCGGTATGGCGTGGAGCTTGATCGCGTTTACCGCAGCATTGACGGGGGATACGGAAAAAGCTGACTTGTTTATTACGGCGTACAGGCAAAGGTTTTCCGCACAGCACGGCAGCCCGCTTTACAATGCAGACGCGGCGTTTGCCGTTCTTGCCGCAAACGAGCTTTTAAAGCTTTGCTGATGTAAAAAAGGTGAGCTTATGAAAAAAATTATAACAGGAGCGGTGCTCCTTGCAATGCTTGTGCTTTGCACATCGCTTTCCGTAGGGGCGGTTGTATACGGCGACGCGAACAGGGACGGAAACGTTGATATTACAGACCTTATCGCACTTAAAAAATACTGCTCCGGCTATTCTGTAAATATAGATACATCTGCGGTGGACGCTGACCAAAACGATATTATAGATTCAAGCGATATGGCTAAGCTTAAAAGTGTTATTCTCGGAATCTCAAAATACGAAATAATAACCGACGGGTACGATTATCTTAATGTAACGGCACTTGATAAGGAGGAAGCGAAATGAAAAAACTATCTAAAATATTTGCAATTCTTATATGTCTGACATTAACGCTCGGAGTGTGCGTGTTGCCTTTATCCGCTGAAAATAACGCGCAATTACACGACGATATGACAGACTGGAGCAAGGTCTCTGCCCATAGCGAAAACTGGGATATGTTTGCAAGCCACGCCGAAACGGGCTTAAGCGTTATAGGCAGGAAAAACGTGACCGACGAAAGCTCGGTTACATATACGGCGAAAAACGGCGACACATTTAAAAGAGTGGAAATTTCCTTACAGGTATACAGCGGCTTTGTGAGTGTTTCAAGAGATTTAAAGGCGGAATACAGAACCGACGAAAAATCCGAGTGGAAGTCTCTTGTAATGACGGAGGAGGGTGAAGAAAATATTAACGGCAAGGAAACGCTTGCCTTTAAGCTTCAGAAGATATACTGTGAATTGCCTGCAGAGACCGCGGAAATTAAAATATCGCTGCTTAACGATGTCGGCTGGACGCTTTTTATAGATTCGGTAACATTGGATATTAAAAAAGGAAATTCCGGAGAAGACAAACCCGACGCTCCCGGCGAAGATATTTTAACCGATGATTTTTCCGATTTATCAAAGCCCGATTTTAAAACGGATAATTTTGATGCTTTTCCGAATCATCCGGAAACGGGATTGAGCGTTATAGGCAGAAAAACAACCGACGGTGAAAGCTCGGTAGCGTATAACGCCCCCGAAGGGAAATACTTTTCGGCGGTGAAGCTCGGCGTTCAAAAGGCTGAAGGCTATGTTCTGTATTCGCGGGATATAAGGCTTGAATACAAAATTTCCGATACGGACGAATGGGTAAACGCTCCGCTCACAGAGGGGGAGACAAAGGATATTAAAGGCGCTGCAAACCCGGTTTTTAAAACGCAGGAATTAAGCGCGGCGCTGCCCGAAAACACACGCTTTATAAAAATCAGCCTTTTAAACGATGTGGTGTGGACGCTGTTTTTGGATGAGCTTGGCATAACGCTTAAGGATGTAAAGGTAATTGACGGCGGCAAAACCGACGACGGAGGCAAAACCGACGAGCCGGAGGTTAAAGATACTATCCTGACGGATGAGTTCGAGAATTTTTCCAAAACCGAAACGCATACCGATAATTTTGAGTTTCACAACCCGCACCCCGAAACGGGGCTGAGTGTAATGGGCAGAGGAAACGGAAATACGGAAAGCTCGGTAACCTATGCCGCCGAAAATAACGCTTATATCACCTCGGCGAAAATAGGAATACAGTTTTATACAGGTTTTTTTGACGCCGCACGCGATATAAAGGTAGAGGCTTTGGTAGGCAAGGCTTGGAAAACGGTAAATCTTCTTGACGGCGAAATATCCGACATAAAAGGTTCGACAAACAATAATTTCAAAAGCACCGTCTTAACGGTCGATTTGCCCGCAAACGTTAAAAAGGTAAAAATTTCACTGCTCAATGACGTTGCGTGGACGCTTTTCCTTGACCGCGCCGAATTTAAAATGAGCCGCGACGGTTCTTCGGGGATAATATACGGAGATTTTACGGATGAGCTTGCCGATTTTTCAAAGGTATACAGTCATTCTGATAATATGCAGACGTTTGCCGAGCACCCCGAAACGGGCTTAAGCGTAGCCGGCAAAACCGACGGCGAGGACGGCTATATAAGCTATAAGGTCTACGATAAGGAAATAACATCGGTGAAAATAAGACTTGTAATAGCCGACGGATATTTCGATAAAGCAAAGCACTTTTCGGTTCAGACCAAAAACGCGGTTTCTGCGGCTTGGAAAACGATAGATTATACACTTTCCGCACCTACGGCTATTGCGGGAACAGAAAAATTCGTTATTGTTACCGCCACGGTCGATAAGCTGCCCCTCGGAACAGACGAAATAAGGCTTAACCTTACAAATGATGTTGCGTGGACGCTTTTTGCAGACAGCGTTTCTTACACTACGGGAAAGCTTACGGATATTTCGCTTATTCCGAAAACCGACGGTGCGCAGCATACGCAAGCGGCATGTTACACATTTTTTGTGTCCGCTGCGGCATTGCTGTTCTTAGGCTTTAGGCTTTCGCCTTATAAACGCAGATCTGTACAAAAGTGACATTTTAGGTTGTGGAAATTATCCACAGCAGAAAAAACACTTTAAAGAAAAAGCGAAGTATTAAGTTCGGTAATGTTAAAAATCGAATGCTTTTAAAAATCAAAAAGCAGTAATCAATAAGTGCCGTTTTGTCTTAAAAAGGTATAAAAAGCGAAGAAAAATCATACAATTAACCAGTGAGAGAGCGTGTAAGACGCTTTAAGGGGAGTTGATTGTATGAAAGAGGCGACACAGGACAGGGCGGAGATACTGGGCGAATACATACTCGATACGGGCGCTACCGTCCGCGCGGCGGCAAAGGTTTTTAAAATAAGCAAATCTACCGTACATACGGCAGTAACAATATAGAACGGTTTGTGTGGTTGGTAGAATAAAACTTCATAAATAAAGAATTTCAGCACAGCGTAAAGCCGTGCTGATTTTTTATTCTATTAAGAAGTGCAACGGCAAAATCTCGGCTAAAATTAGAAACCATCCTATTTTAGCCGAGATTTTTATTGACTTTGCGGGTATAATATAAAAAAGAAAACTATACTCAGCCGAGGTGTATTATGGCCTATATCAACCGACATATAGAATAGCGTATCACCGAACTGTCAAAGACTTGGTCGGCAATTTTGCTTACCGGTCCGCGTCAGTCCGGCAAAACTACCATGCTTAAAAACCTTGCCGAAAAGGAAAATATCGGGCGTGAATATATTTCACTTGACGATCTAACCGTCAGGGAAATGGCAAAAAACGATCCAAAAATGTTTTTGCAGCTTCATAAACCGCCGATTATTATCGACGAGGTTCAGTATGCACCGGAGCTGTTTACCTATATCAAAATTCATGCGGATACCTATCATAACCCCGGCGATTTCTGGCTGACCGGTTCGCGGGTTTTCGGTTTGATGAAAGGCGTTCAGGAGTCATTGGCAGGCAGAGTTGCCCTTTTGCATATGTCGCCGCTTTCACAAAGGGAAATTGTCGGCGCACAACCGCGCCCGTTTACTACCGATTTTGAGGCGCTTGCGACGGAAAGTAAAATTATAAAGCCGCTCACTACACCCGAATCGGATATTGATATTATAGTATTCGGCGGAGACGGCTTTAAAAAGACCAATATATTTGCATTTGCCGAGGAATTGAGAACTGCAACCGGTAAAGATGTTGACGCGTTTGAGATTTGTGAGGTCAACAGTGACTCCGAATTTTACAGAAATGCAGTTAATGAGGGGATTAAGATTGCATGAATATCATGCAATTTCAAAGGGAAAATAATTATGGAATATGCTTTATATAACGGAAACAAAATTTCCGCGACAGCAGTTGCTGAAGATTATAATTTTGAAAAATCTGTCAGAATTGCCGGTTCAAGCAAAAAAATTTTGTGTCCAGATCCGGATTGTGATTGCAGACTTTTAAAATACTGTCACGGCGATGTAAAAGATGCCTATTTTGCACATTTAAACAATGCAAACTGCGATTATGCGAAATTTGATTCGGAAATTCCCAGCGAAATATGTACAATCAGAACCAAATTGTTTAATGCTTTCAAAGAAAAGGGCTACAATGTAAGCCTTGAGGAAAAAATCATACCTCATCATTATACACATTTAGTTTTTAATATGCCTGACGGAAACAGAATTGCATTGGAATTAGGTTCTAAGCAAACAACGGCAGAAAAAAAGAAAGTTTAAATAATTTATACTTAAATGAAGGTATTCCCGTTAAGTGGATAGTGATCGGTAATACTGATTTTCAAATAGCAGAAAACTACAATAGGCGTGGCGCTGGGCTACGGCTATTATGTGGGAGCGGCGGCGGTTACGGTGCTGTTTTTATCCACAATAGTTTTGTTTGCAAGGTTTGAGCGCAAGCGCAAAGCGGCAGAGGTTATCTATATTGAAATAGATAACGCATATAAGGTGAACGCAGTTTTAAAAGAGCTGGAAAGGGAAATTCCCGAAAGCTTTACCTATCAGATTTTTGCACCGAAAAGCGGAAATCAGGGCAGCGTTGGGCTTAATGTGGTAATAGATAAACGGATAGATATGGATGTATCGGGTCTTTCGTCTGTTGAAAATATAGTTTTTGCGGTGGAGGAGTAAAAATTTAATCGCGGCTTGTTTTGTGATTGAAATTACCGGGGGATACCCCCATAATTCTCTTAAAGGCGCGGTTGAAGCTCTGAACCGACTCAAAATTAAGCTCGTACGCGGTATCGGTAATGCTGTATCCGTGGGAAAGTAGCTCGCAAGCGAGCGAAATTCTTTTTTCATCAAAATATTCCTTTATGTTCTGACCGGTCTGCCTGGAAAAAAGCGCCGAAATATATGAGTAGTTATACCCGAGATAATTACTCAGCTCATTAAGTTTTTTGATACTTCTTGTATTGTTATCTATAAAGTTTATTATTTCGTAAACTATTTCTTCCGGCTTTTTAACCCTTTTAACATTATATTCCGCCGAATTGTTTACCGATGAATAATTTCGGCACACGAGATACACAAGGTGGTTTATACAGCAGTTTATAATAGTATCTGAAAAATCGTCGGATGATTTTATTTCCTGCAAAAGACTTAAAAAAAGACTGTAAATATTATTCGAGCGGGATTTGCACACCGGATTTTCGCGTTTATCGAAAATTTCGGATATTTGCTCCTCTGCGCTGCCTGCATGCCCCGTAAAGGTGAATCCGATATAAAAAAATCTCATCGGGTCATACGAGGAGGAAAGGACGTAATGCTCCTCGTTAAGCCTGTTAATACATATATCGCCCTTTTGCACCGGGTATTTGATATTATCGCACACAAAATAGCCCTTGCCGGAAACCACATATGAAATTTCGTAGCACATTTGCAGGTGCAGCGGCCCTATGTAATTCGGGGTACAGTTTACATCGCCCAGCTGAATCATTTTAAACAGTGCCAGCGGATCGGAATTTGTCCGTTCCTCAAAATGGTCAAAGTGAAAATATGTATCCGGATTATTGTATAAGTTGTTCATTTTGCACCTCGCTGTCAATGCTCACCTTAAATTCATTCACGCCGCCGCTAAGCAGCATATCGGTATTTCCGAAGGTGAAATTTGCTTTGCTGTTTTCGGGAAGCTCTATACGGAAGAAAACGGCCTTTGCTTCAATTCTCCACTCGCACATGACCTTACCCAACGGGGAACCGAAGAAAGCGGAGGCATGCCCGAGTTTTTTTGAAACGAACGGAGCTATAGAAAACCGATTGTCCTTATCGGGCGCAAATGACGTAAAACCGCCGAAATACCTGAATGTAATATAATTTATAATAAGATTTTTTATTTCGTAAAATTCACGGCGGGCGTAAGGGGTGTTATTTTCCGAGCACGCTATATTATCCGCGTCCGAATAAATTAATTCAAGCGCCTCGGAAATTTTGCGGCTTTTTATCAGGGCTGTAAGAACCGTGAGAAAAATGAGCGGCGGGTAATTGGTGCTTTTTTTGGCTTTGGCGGTTACCGTCAGGGCATGACCCTTTTCTGAAGAATTTGAAAATACGTCGATCAACAGTCCGAGCGAAATATAAAAGGCATATTTAGGATTATCGGCGCCGATCTCGGAAATTTTTTTGTAAAACTCGGTTTTTGCGGATAAAAGAAGATTTGAAACCGAGGCAATATAATCGGGAATTCCAAGCTCCTCGGCGTGTTCGCCGATTTCTTTAAGACAAAGCACATACAGTGCTTCGCAAAACAGAGATATATCCTTTTCGCTCATGCGGTTGCGGTCAGATGCGGAAATTTCACTCGGCTCTATCGGTTTTATGGGCACGGAATTTGCCGAAAACCGAATTTCTTTTGCCGCGGCGGAAAGGTATTTTTTGAAAAGCCCGTCGGCGCCCGTATTTTCCGAAAGCAGCCTCAGAACAGCGCCTTTAACTAAGGGCGAGCCCTCGCGGTTCGCCTTTTTTTCAAGCATATCGGCGATTTGCGATATAAAAAAGTCGCGGCAGTCATAATTGAAAAAAGCGGTTTTAAGCGTAAAAAACAGTTTTAAAAACTCCGCTCCGTTTTCAAGCGGCGCGTCGGTACCCGCAAGCCAATCTGAAAAGCATTTTTGCGGTATAAATTCGGCGGACTCCGAAAACAGCCGATTAAAATTCTGATTTCCGCATGTAAAACCGCCGTTTTTCTGCATTTTAACACACAGACCCACAGCCCGAAACGCCGAGGGGTCAATGCTGCCCGTACATTCCTCTATAATTATACAGCGGAATTTTGTCGTGAAGAAATACGGTCTGCATACTTCCGAATAGTTCCCGCTTAAAAAATAGGTTGACTGAAACGCTTTATCCGTTGTATACGGCTGCCCGTTTTCCGGCAGCTCTTTTAAATAGGAAAAGCGGAGCTTATCGTTAAACTTTCCCTTGGGTTCAATTCTGACATATCCGTTAATAACCGCGTCAAAATCAATAATCATTCTGCCGTCGGGTAAATTTTCAATGCTTTTCGGTTTTAAAATATCGCAAACATCCGCGGTATAAGAAAGCCCCGGAATAAAGCGGTTTTTATCGTAGTCGGGCAGTATCAGCTTTTCCAAAAGAGTTCCGTAGGGCATTCGCAGGTAGTATTCTTTTTGGCGGTAATCGACCGTTTCCCCGTATTCGGGATGATAGGAAACGATTTCGCAGTTTGAACAGTGCCAGCTTTTATTCGTCGTCACAAGCTGCCTGCGCCCATCGGCGTAGGTAACGGCTATAACGGCGATAAGCGCATATTTGTCAAGTGCCGCGGGAGTCTCTGAAAGTTTCATTTTGCCGGCAACCTGAACCGACATGGCGTTTTCGGACTTTAAAAAATCCGCAATGTCATATTTAAACGCCTGAACGCCCGAAGTTTCAAAATTAATTTCGATTGTATCGCCGTTTACGGGACGGTGATTGATAAGTATTCTGTAAGAGCCCGTGCAGGCGATTATCATTTTTGCGTCAGTTATTTCCGTATTTTCACAGTGAAATTTATAATGAAACATTACAACCGAGCGGCAAAAACGCCTGTCTATTCCGATCCAATCGGCATTTTTAAGCAGTTCAATGTCCGAATAATCCGTTTTCATACTCCTACGCTCCTTTGCTGCTATCATTATAGCATAACATACAAAATATTAAAAGCGAAAATTATTGCGCATATAATTAACCGCTTGCATTATCCGTGCGGCGGCGATATAATTACAGCGATGTGTTCAGAGCGTTTAAATAATTGAAAAAGAGGTTTATTTATGAATACAACGAAAATTGACTCGCGAAAAACAAAAATGATTGCTCACCGCGGAGTAAGCGGTATTGAATGTGAAAATACCGCCGCTGCATTTGTTGCGGCGGGAAACCGCAGCTATTACGGAATTGAAACCGACGTTCACAGAACAAGCGACGGGCAGTATATAATAATTCACGACGATAATACCGTAAGGGTATCGGGAAAAGAGATTTCCGTGGAAAATAACGATTTCGATACGCTTCGCAGCCTGATACTCAAGGACCGTTTCGGCAGAACGCGCGGAGATTTGCGCTTGCCGACTCTTGAAGAATATTTGCGTATCTGCGCCGATTACGGAAAAATCGGAGTTTTAGAGCTTAAAAATCCGTTTCCCGCGGAAGATGTTAAAAACATTTTGGAAACGGTAAAGAAAGAGTACAGCCTTGATAAAATGATTTTCATTTCATTCGACTATCAGAACCTTGTTTACCTGCGCGGATCTTCAAAGACCGCGTCATTGCAGTATCTTTGCGGCTGCACGGTGGACGCTTCGCTTTTGGAAAAGCTGAAAGCGTACAATCTTGATTTGGATACGGAGCACAGCTTTCTTACCGAGAGCGCAATAGGGTATCTTCATGATAACGGTATAAAGGTTAACTGCTGGACGGTTGACGATAAATCACGCGCCGAAGAACTGGCGGCGTGGGGAGTAGACTTTATAACCTCAAACATACTTGAATAACAAGGTTTTTAATATCAGCGTATTTACACAGGGAATGCTTAGGCATTCCCTGCGTTTTTTATAAATATATTAATTGTCAGATTTTTGAAATAAAAAAATGTATAGCAAAAAACAAATTTTTGATAAAATATAAAAACTTTTTTTGTGATATAATAAATAAAAAATTAAAAGATTTTTTAAAAAACATATTATTAAGTAAAAAATGCCCTGAATTAACAACTGATAATACGAAAGGCTGTGATAATAAAACTGTATCAGAAAACGCAAATGCGTTTATCGGCAAACTCAAACCTACGGCTGATATTTATTTGAAAGGAAGAAGAATGATGAATAACATTAAAAAAATACTTTCTCCGATTGTCGGAATAATTGTTTGCGCCGCGCTTTCGTTCGGTTGCGTATCGGCAGCGCCGACGGCGGGGAGCTTTACAAAATCGACCCATAAGGCGCCGAGCTATAATAACGACGAGTCAAAGCAGGGAATGGGCACGGATTGGACGTATGAATACTCTCTCGGCAACGACGGTGAATTTTCCGCTATGGAAACCGGCACGGGAAACACATTTTATAAAGCGCCGGGCAGCTATACGGCAAGGGTGGTTGCCGAGTGGGGAACGGATATTTATCTTGTTCCGGGAATAAGCGCGGGGAAATCGGTTAATATTTCCCAAACATTCAATGTTAAAAACGACGGCTATGTTACCGCGAAAAGCTGTAAAATCATAAGGCATTTCGGAATGAACGATAGCGGAGACGCCGCTAAGCAGGATAATTCCGTTGCGGTTTTCCTTAACGATAAAAAAATCTGGCCCGAGGGCGACGGCTGGATGACAATACACGCGGCGGCAGGCGGCGATCAGCCTGTCGGCAATGAGGTTACAATGCCGGAGCTTGCCGATATATCGGTAAAAGCGGGGGATAAACTCAGATTTGCAGTCGGCTGCGGCGACCCGACCTATGCGGATTGGAACGACTATACGAAATGGTATGTTACGGTTGAGGCATATGCGTCGGACGGCAGTACGTCCTCGGGTTCTTCGGGCAGCGAGTCATCAGGCTCTTCGGAAAACGGGGGTGCGTCTTCCGAAGAATCGGCGCCTCTGCAGGATCTCTCGGCTGATATGAGCAGGCTGGTAAAAACAACATACAAAGCCCCGAACTACAACAGCGAAGAAGCAAAAAAAGGACTGGGCGACAGGTGGATCTACGAGTATTCGTTAGGCTATGAAGCCGATTTTTCGGAAATGAAGAACGGCACGGATAAAATTTTACTGACCTCGGGACATCAGACTCCCGCAAAATTTGTTGCCGAATGGAACACCGACCTTTATATGTCCCCCGGATTTTTTGAGGGTAAATCGGTGAACGCGGTTCAGACCTTCGTTGCACCCGCAAACGGTTACGTTACACTTCCCGCCTGCGAGGTAACAAGGCACTTTAAAATGAAGGATACCGGAGACGCGGCAAAATTCGACTGCGAAATAGCGATATTTGTAAACGGTAAAAAGCTATGGCCCGAGGGTAACGGCTGGATGACGCTGAGCGCCTCGGCTACATCCTCGCAGCCTGTCGGAAATCTTCTGAAAGTGCCTGAAATCAAGAACATTACGGTTAAAAAAGGCGACAAAATCAGGCTGGCGGTAGGCTGCGGCAATACAGAGTATGCCGAGTGGAACGATTACGTTCAGTGGTATGCCACAGCGGATATGTACACCGAAACCGCAATGTCGGACGGCGAGAACATATCATACCCGCCTACGGGCGATACGCGCGCGGCGGCCGTAACTGCTTTAACCGCAATGGTTTCACTAACCGTGCTCATGGTTTGCTATTCGGTAAAGCGTAAAAAAAGCATAATCCCAAACATTGAGGAAAAGGTGTAATTATGAGAAAAAAATTATTTGCCGCTGTGCTGACAGTGGCGCTGGTTTTCAGCTTTTTGACGGTTAACGTCGGCGCGCTGGATTTAAACAAATACAATGTTGACAGCTACGAGGCTCCCACATATTTTTCGGACGAGGCAATGCAGGGGGTCGGAGAAATTTGGAAGTATGAATATTCGTCGGGCTATAACGCCGATTTCAAGGATATGACCAAAAAGCTGGGACTTTATGTTTCGGCGGACGAAGAGGATTTCACACAGGCGGCGGCGCTCGCAAGCCCGTGGAGCACCGATCTTTACCTTTTCCCGGGATGGAAAAACGGCGCCTCGCTAAATGCGGTGCAGGTATTTGTGGCGCCGAAAAGCGGCTTTGCCACGGTAAGAGCCTGCGACGTTATACGTCATTACGGCATGAAAGATAAGGGCGAGGAAGCTAAGCAGGACTGCGAGATTGCCGTTTATCTGAACGATAAGAAAATATGGCCCGAAAGCGGCAACTGGGCAAAAATCTCCGCCGAAAAGGCAGGCGCGCAGCCGGCGGAAAATACATACTCGGTGCCCGAGCTTAAAGAAATCAAGGTAAACGCGGGCGATAAAATACGTTTTGCGGTAGGCTGCGGAACGGCGAGCTACGCTAACTGGAACGATTATGTTAAATGGTATTGCGTGGTTGATTTATATACCGAAAAATCCGCGGCGGAGATAAGCTCGGTCAGCTCGGAAGCGCAAAGCACCGTATCGACCGATACCTCATCCGAAGCCGTATCTTCCGATACAGAGTCCGACGCCGCCTCGCAGGATACAACAAGCGACGTATCGTCGGACGAGGAAAAAGACAAAAACAACGCAATGCCGATATGGGCGATAATTCTGCTGATTGTTGTTGTTTTGTGCGCAGCGGCAAGCGGAATCATGCTTTTCTTAGCCTATAAAAAGACAAACGCGGCGACAGGTGAAAAAACTGCCGAGCAAGCCGCCGAAAAGGGCGAAGATGAGGAAACCGACAAAAATAAATAAACGGTTATAAAAGGAGCGGGGATATTGAACGGAAAACATTTTTTAAGCGCGGTACTTGCCGCGGCCGTCATTTTTTCTTCCGTCGGCACAGTTGCAGCCGAAACAGCGGCGGAAAAATGGGAATGCGATTTTAAATACTCCGCTCCTTTAAGCTCGGAAAAGAGCGTTTCTTATGAGGAATACTGCTCGGGGCTTACGAAATTCAAAGCGGGAGAAAACAAAAACAGAGTTTCGGCAAAATATTTAAGGGGCGGAAGCTCCTCGGAAATTAACGGCGAAAAGGCTTTTTTTGCCGACGACGGGCAAAGCCTTGAGTTTTCGGCCGATATTTCCGAAAGCGGCTGGTATGAAATTGAGCTTACATATTTTTCGGGGCTTTCCGACGGTTTCAACACCGAGCGGGGCATAAGCATAGACGGAAAACTTCCTTACAGCGAGGCGGACAGCGTTACGCTTTTCGGCGTTTGGAAAGATGAAAACGGAAAAACCGACGACAGGAGATTCAAAACCGATTCGCAGGGCAACGAATTGCTTGGCGATTCAAAGGAAAGCGAAGAGGCTGTTACCGTAAGATTGCGGGACAGCGGCGGATACATTAATACTCCGCTGCGCTTTTACCTGGAAAAGGGTAGTCACACGGTGGGGCTTACGCCGGTCAGCGGGTCTGCCGCGGTAAGGGAGCTTGCGCTTGCGGGCGCCGAGGATATTCCGAACTACGAAGAATATAAGAATAAAAATTCCGCCGCTCCCGTTAAAGATTTTCTTCAAACGGCGGAAGCGGAAAACTATTCGGCAAAATCCAACTCAGATATTTTGTGCGTAAACGACCGTACATCCGCGGCGACATCCCCCCAAGACCCATCCGAAATAAGGCTTAACACCGTGGGCGGCACATCCTGGAGCACAAACGGCAGATGGATAGAATGGGAAATAACCGTTCCCGAAACGGCGGCGTACCGCATAGGATTAAGATACAGGCAAAACTTCCTCAGCGGAATGTTGGCAAACCGCAGACTGCTCATTGACGGCGAGGTACCGTTTACCGAGGCGGAGTATATTACATTTTCATACGGCAGCGCATGGAAAACCGCGGCGTTTGGCAATGAAAACGGGGATTATCTGTTTTATCTTACCGCGGGAAAGCACACGCTGAGGCTTGAATGTGCTTTGGGCGAATCTGCCGAGCTGCTCGGAAGCGCCGAGAGAATTGTTTCATCCCTCGGAACGGCTTATGAAAAATTAATAATGTATATGGGGAACGACCCCGATGTTAACAGGGATTACAAGGTTGAACAAATGCTGCCCGAGGTTCCCGAAATTCTTCATGAAAATGTTTTGCGCCTTGAGAGTCTTTCAAAAAGCCTTATAGCTTTTTCCGGCGAGAGGGGCAACGCAAATGTTGCGATAGATAATCTGTACGACTGCGTTAAGCGTATGTACGACGACAGCAGGGATATACCTGCGCTGCTTTCCGCTTTCAGAGATTATCAGGCGGCGCTGAGCTCATGGATTCAGACCCAAAGTTCACAGTCGCTCCAAATAGATTATATATTCATAGCGGGTACCGAAAACGGTGTTCCGAAAGCGGGAGCGGGGTTTATTAAGTCATCGGTTTATAAAATAAAGAGCTTTTTGGCTTCCTTTTCAACCGATTATTCGCAAATGACAGGCTCAAACGAAGAAAAAATAATCGAGGTTTGGGTTAATACCGGGCGTGATCAGGCACAGATAATCAGGAATATGATTTCGGATAAATTCTCTCCCGCAACCGGTATCGGCGTTAATTTAAAACTTGTGAGCGGTCAGCTGCTGCTTGCGACTATGGCGGGCGTAGGACCCGATGTTTCGCTTTTCAATACGGCAGCGGACGTTATGAACTTCGCTTACAGAAACGCTGCCGAACCGCTTGAGGGTTATGACGGATTTGCGGATAAGCGGGAGCTTTTCGCACCGTCCGCATGGACGCCCGTTTCAGCCGGCGGTCACACCTACGCAATTCCCGAGCAGCAATCGTTTTTTGTAATGTTTTACCGCTCGGACATACTCTCGGGGTTGGGACTTAAATTGCCCGAGAACAGAGCGGAGCTTTACACCGTTATAGGCGAGCTGCAGCGGAACAATTTGGAATTCGGTTTCCCGAACAGCGTTTACAGCTTCGGAACGCTGCTTTATCAGAACGGCGGCAGTTTTTACAATGAGGAGCATACGGCAACCGACCTGACATCTTCCTGCGCGATTGATACTTTCAGGGAGTGGACGCGGCTTTACACAAATTACGGTATACCCTATGAATACAGCGATGTAAACCGTTTCCGTTCGGGCGAAATGCCGCTGCTTATCGGGGATTATACGCTTTACAACAATATATCGGTATCAGCCCCGGAAATCAAGGGCAAATGGGGCTTTGCAACCCTCCCCGGGAATACGGACAAGGACGGAAATACCAACCGTTTGGCGGCGACAGGCACTATCGGGTGCATGATGATGAGCTCGGGCGACAGCAAAAACGAGGCATGGCAATTTATAGACTGGTGGACGGAAACCGAAACCCAATCGGATTATGCGATTAATCTTGAAAATATACTCGGAGTGAGCGCAAGGTACTGCTCGGCAAATATCGAGGTATTGAGCCGCCTGCCTTGGAAATCGGCGGAATACGCCGTTATTAAAGCCCAACTTGAATGTTCCGCGGGTATTCCGGAAATTCCCGGTTCTTACTATTTGGCGCGCTATCTTGAAAACGCTTTCAGGCGCGTGGTTAATTACCGTGAGGATGAAAGGGAAACTCTTATAACCTACGCAAAGCAGATAGATGAGGAAATCGCCTATAAGAGCAAGGAACTTGGGCGCTGAAAAGGGGAAACAATGAAAGATTATATAAAAAAATATCTTAAAACCCATTGGATTTACTATCTTTTCGTACTTCCGTTTTTGGTGCTCTTTACCGTGTTCGTAATAATACCGGTGGGCATGGCGATATTTTACAGCTTTACATATTACAATGTGCTTGAACCCGCCGAATATATAGGCGCGGGGAATTATGTAAGACTTTTTACCGAGGACAGCATCTTTTTAACCGCACTTAAAAACACGCTGCTTATAGCTCTTGTTACCGGACCGACAAGCTATCTTATGTGTTTCTTTCTTGCGTGGATGCTGAATGATTTGGGTCCCCGTCTTCGCTCGGTGCTGACGCTTGCGTTTTATACTCCAACAATGGCGACGTCGGTTTATGTTGTGTGGACGTATATATTCAGCGGCGACCGCTACGGCTTTATAAACGGCTTGCTTTTAAGGCTTAACATAATAAATCAGCCGATTGTCTTTTTGAAAAATCCCGATTATATGATGGCGGTAATTATAACCGTAACGCTTTGGATGAGCCTCGGAACAAGCTTTTTGGCGTTTATTGCGGGCTTTCAGGGGCTTGACAGAACGCTGTTTGAGGCAGGCGCGGTTGAGGGAATAAAAAACCGCTGGCAGGAGCTTTGGTATATAACACTGCCGTCAATGCGCCCGCAGCTTATGTTTGGCGCGGTTATGCAGATAAGCGCCGCATTTTCCGTAGGCGCCGTGGGAGACGCGCTTGTAGGCTTCCCCAGCGTTGATTACGCTACCCATACGGTTATTAACCATTTGACGGATTACGGAACCGTGCGGTTTGAACTGGGATATGCCTGCGCGATTGCCACGTTGCTTTTCTTTATGACGGTGGGAACCAACAAGCTGGTAAATCTTCTGCTTTCAAAGGTAGGCAGATAAATCCTCAATTTTATGGGAGAAAAAAATGTCTAAAGCAATTAATGTAAAAAATACTGCCGTGACTTCCCGCAGACGCAGGGTACACGCCAGAAATGTCAACCGCTCCGTGGGCGGAAATATTGCAATGGCTTTATTCCTTACGGTCGTTTCGGTTTTTATGATTTTTCCCATGGCGTATATGGTTTGCAGCGCGTTTAAGCCGATGAGCGAGCTTTTTCTGTTTCCTCCGAGGTTTTTTGTAAGGAATCCTACGCTTCAGAATTTTGTGGATCTTTCAAATCTTATTTCCAATTCGTGGGTTCCGTTCAGCCGCTATATTTTCAATACGGTATTTATAACCCTTGCGGGTACCGCGGGACAGATAGTGATAGGCGCGTTTGCCTCTTATGCGTTGGCAAACAATAAATTTGCCGGCTCGAAATTCATATTCGGCATTATCGTTCTTTCGCTTATGTTTCCCGCCGCGGTAACGCAGGTGCCGAATTACATAATTATGGCTAAACTTAAATGGATAGACACCTATCTGTCGGTAATAGTTCCGGCTTTTTGCGGCAGTATCGGTTTATATCTTTTAAAGCAGTTTATGGAGGGCGTTCCCGATGCTCTGCTTGAATCCGCAAGAATCGACGGCGCGGGAGAGGTAAGAATTCTGTGGCGGATAGTAATGCCCATAGTGCGCCCCGCGTGGCTTACCTTGCTTATTTTAATGATACAGAATCTTTGGAATATCAACAGCGGCTATATTTTCTCCGAGCAGCTTAAAACTCTGACCACCGCGCTTAATCAGATAGTGGCGGGCGGAATTGCAAGAGCGGGAACGGCGGGAGCCGCGTCTGTTATTATGATGCTGGTACCGATGCTCGTATTTGTATTTACACAGTCGAACGTTATTGAAACTATGGGCAGCTCGGGAATGAAGGATTAGGGGGAGTGACGGTGAAAAGAATAGTATGCTCCTTATTATGCGCTGCGGCATTGCTTTCCTGCACGTTTTCCGTATCTGCGGCGCCTTACCGTTCTTATCTTTTTGAAAGAGAAACCGATACCGCGCTTAATTCGCCCGCCGCTGCAGTACCCGACGGCACGGTTTCCGGAATAACGCTCGGAGTAGGCAGCTTTAAGGAACCGGGGGATATTTTTGAGGATAAAAGCGGTAATATTTATATTTTGGACTCGGGAAATTCAAGGATAGTGTGCCTTGACGAAAAGCTGAAAAACATCAGGTTTGTTTTGAAAACCGAAAATGAGTTTGATTTTACGGGCGCGCGGGGTATTTTTGTGAATGAGGGCTATATTTATATAGCCGATACCGCAAACGCGCGGATACTGAAATTTACTGTTCCCGAAAGCGGTTTTTCGGCTGATGTATTTGCAACCGCCGAGATTATAAAGCCTGCGGGGCTTATTTTGGAAAACGATACTGTTTTTAAGCCGCTCAAACTTGCGGTGGACAGTATGGACAGAATTTTCACAGTGTGCGAGGGCGTGTATGACGGTCTTATAGAGCTTGCGCCCGACGGAGCGTTTCTGGCATACGTCGGTTCAAATAAAATCTCGCTTTCCTTCGGAGAGCGCCTGTGGCGAATGTTTGCCACAAGGGAACAGTGGAACGCAAGCGAAAAAACCGTTCCTGTTGAATTCAGCAATATTACCCCCGACAGTGAGGGCTTTATGTTTACAACCGCAAGGGGCAATTCCGACGGCTCACTTATGATAAGGCGGCTGAATTTAAGCGGAGCGGATGTTCTGAACAGCGATGAGGATACCGTGCTCGGAGATAAGGGTCTCAATTCGGGGGACGACGGTACATATTTTGTAGACGTTGCGGTAGGCGGCAGCGAAATGTTTGCGGGGCTTGACCAAACAAGGGGAAGAGTGTTCGTTTATAACGGCGACTGTGAGTTTCTTTTTGAATTCGGAGGTTTGGGTTCGCAGGTCGGCTGCTTTAAAAATCCTACTGCGCTTTTATGGCTTTCCGATAACAGGTTCTGTGTTCTTGACGCGTCGGCAGGGGAAATAACCCTTTTCAGACCTACAAAATACGGCAGCACCTTGTTAAGCAGCGTTGTCAATGAGGTCAGCGGCAATTACGGCGCGGCGAGAGAGGATTACGACGCCGTGCTTTCAATGAATTCAAACAACGAATATGCCTATTCGGGAAAAGGAAAGCAATATTACAGAAACGGCGATTATAAAAAGGCGCTGTATTACCTTAAGCTCGGCAACAATAAGCAGTATTATTCAAAGGCTTTTACGGAATACCGCAAGGAAATTTTGAACGTGGCAATACCTGTGTTTATTATCTGCGTTATTGTATTGACCGTGTTGCTGCTTTCGGTATCGCTTTATAAAAAGCTCCGAGCGGCGAAAAAAAGAATTGCGGATATAAAGGAAATGAGCCTTAAAATCCGCGAACGCAGGGAAAAAGAAAAAAGTATTTAAAAGGGGGAAATATCCATGCGGTTTATCGGTCGGCTGAAATATGCGTTTTATGTGATATTTCATCCCTTTAAAGGCTTTTGGGAGCTGAAAAGCGAAAAACGCGGGAGCTTGGGAGCGGGGCTCACGATATTTTTCGTTTGTATGTTCAGCAATATTCTGCGCGGGCAGTTTACGGGTTACCTGTTTAATAAGTATTACCCCGAAAACGCAGACGCTTTTTTGATTATTATACAGTCCGCCACCATGTATTTTCTTTGGTGTATTGCAAACTGGTGCCTCACAACGCTTATGAACGGCGAGGGAACGGGAAAGGAAATTCTTACCGCCGTAGGCTACTGCCTGCTTCCGCTTATTTTTGCGAATATTCTCGTAATGCTTCTGAGTAATACGTTCTCCCTTGAGGAAAGCACATTTTTACTCTATATAGACGGCTTTGCGTATTTATGGACGGGATTTCTGATTTTCAGCGCCACCGCCGTTATTCATCAGTTTTCGGCTTCAAAAACCGTGCTTGTAATTGTTTTAACGGTTGCCGTTATGGTTATATTGGTTTTCATAGGACTTCTGTGCATAAGCCTTGTACAACAGTTTTTAGCCTTTGTGCAATCGGTTTACAGTGAGCTTGCGTACCGACTGTGAGGTGAAACGGCAATGAATGTAAAAGTAAAAATTTCAGCCTTGCTTTTGTGCGCGGCGCTTTTATTTGACACTGTCGGCGCTACCGCTGCTACAGGCTTTGAGGATAAAAGGCTTGAGGTCATGGCGGGCATGACCGCGGGAGTATCGGCGGACATTCCGGCAGGAATGAAAAAAACAGCGGAAAACGGCGGGCTTTCGCTTTATTTTGATTCGGAAACAACAAGGTTTGCCGTAAAAAATAACAGTTCGGGGGCTGTATGGCTTTCATCCCCGGCAGATACGCAGTTTGACCGCGTTGATACGGGCGAGCAGCTGACGGCACTTAATTCAAACGTAATTGTTAATTTTTACAACAGCTCGGGCACTCTTACGTCATACGATTCCTATAATTACAGCGTAGCTTACGGAAATTTCACCGTTAAGGAAATAAAAAACGGCTTTTCCGTTACCTACCGTATAGGCAAGCAGAAAAAGGTGACCGCGGCGGATATTCCGACCGTTATGTATGCCGACAGATTCGAGAGCTTTCTTAAAAAAATGGATTCGAAAACCGCGTCGGACATAAAGGCAAGATACAGACTTTACAGCTATTCCGCCGCCAGAAGCGATACAATGAAGAAAAAGATTCTTTCGGAGTATCCGAGCGCGGAAAAGGGCGATATTTACGCGCTCCGCAATAAAGAGGACGCAATGGCTCAGTTTATATTAGACAGCTTTGCCGCGGCGGGATATACCGAGGAAGATCTGAAAAACGATAATAAAGCGCACGGAATCACATCGGAACCGGAGGAACAGACGGTATTCGGCTTAACGCTTGAAATAACCCTTGACGGCGGAAGACTGAAAGCGGCGGTGGATTGCAAAAATTTGTCTTTCCCCGAAAAAACGCCTTTGACATCTGTGGAAATTCTTCCGTTTTTCGGGGCGGCAAACGTTGCCTCGGCGGGATATATTTTCATACCCGACGGCTCGGGAAGTTTGATACGGCTCAACGACCCTTCAAATTCGAGCGAGCAGCTTACCGTTCCTCTGTACGGAAACGACGAGACTCTGCGCTCTTCCGATACATCCGCCGTGACGGCGGGGTGCGCGTTGCCTGTTTTCGGTCTGAAAAACGGGGACGAGGCGTTTTACGCTGTTATAGAATCGGGCGACGCGGTTGCAGGAATTAACGCTGTAGGACCCGGTGCCGCAGGCGCGTATAACCGCGTATGGGCAGGGTTTACCGTGAACCCGAGAGAAACCTTTTCCGCCGCCGAAAACGCCGCGCAGACGGTAATGTATCCCAAAAAGAAATACGACGGCAGGCTTGAGATGTCATTCGGATTTTTAAGCGGCGAAAAAGCCGTTTATATCGGAATGGCGGAGTCTTTCAGGGAATACCTTCAGGAAAACGGAAAGCTGAGCAAAAAAACCGTTTCGGAAAGCAGTATGCCGTTTTTGCTTGAAACGGTCGGGCTTACTACATGCGAGGCTTCGTTCCTCGGGCTTGTAAAGTACGATAAAAAGACCGTTCTTACAACATATTCCCAAGGCCTTGAAATTGTGGAGAAATTAAAAGCGGCGGGGCTCGATAATATTATTTACAGAATGAATGGCTGGAACGCTTCGGGGCTTGACAGCAGTGCAACCGATAAAATCCGCGCAGAGAAAAAGCTCGGCGGGAAAAAGGAACTGCTGAGGGCTTTGGCAGAGCTTAAAAAGGCGGACGTAAGGGTATATGCCGCAATTAATCTTCAGGAGATAATAAAGCCCTCTGTTTTATTTAATAAAAAGAAGAACGCGGTAAGGCAGATAGGCGAGGTTTACCTGACGCGCCGAGACCGAAACTACGCTACAGGAGAGGAAGAAAGCGACAGCCGCGTTAAATATCTGCTATCGCCCTATAAGTATGCGGAAACCGCGGCAAGCGCCGCCTCGATAATTGCGGATTACGGTTTTTCGGGAATTTGTACGGGCGCAATGGGGAAAAGGCTTTATTCCGACCAGTCCGCCTCGCATTTCTCATCGCGCAGCGACAGCGAGCGTTATGTAACGGAAAGTCTTGAAAAAATATCCGCCTCGGGCAGTCTTATGATGCAGTTCGGCAATCTTTACGCATTGCAGCATTCCGACATTATTTATGACGCGCCGATAGGCTCAAGCGGTTACAGAAACTGCGGCGAAGAGGTTCCGTTTTATCAAATAGTTTTCCACGGATATAAACTTTATTCGGGTATTGCGTGGAACCACTCTGACGATCCCGAAAATTACATACTCAAATGTATAGAATACGGCGCGGTTCCGTATTATCAGTGGGCTTACGCGCCGTCAAGCACTGTCAAAAACACATACAGCAGCGAATATTATCTTTTGGGCTATGCCGATACATTTGATTCGGCTGTTGAAAACTGTTTGAGAATGAACGAGCGGCTGTCTTCGGCGGTTTCCTCAAGTATTGTAAACCATACCGCCGTTTTAAGCGGCGTTTACAGAACCGATTATGAAAACGGACTGTCGGTTACGGTGAATTATAACGATACCGCGGTGAATATCGGCAGCGTACAAATAGCGCCGCATGATTGGTCGGTTACGGAAAAGGGGGGATAATAAGCATGTCCGTATTAAAAAGCAAAAAATTAAGAAAAATCAGAAAACCCGTTATCGGACTGCTTTTCACCCTGCCCTGTCTTATAGGCTTGGTATGGCTGTTTTTGCTGCCGCTGTCGCAATCGTTTCATATGAGCCTTTCAAGCGTGTCGTTCGATTACGGCGTAGGTTCGGCAATATATAAAAATGTTGGAACGGAAAATTACAGATATGTGTTTACCAAGGACCCGAATTTTGTGAAATATCTTCTTTCGGCGCTTAAAAAAATTGCGGTCAATGTTCCTATAATCGTATTCTTCAGTTTTTTTGCCGCAACGCTTATTCACGATGATTTTCCCGGGCGTGGAATTGCGAGATTTATGTTTTTTCTGCCGCTTGTAATATCTTCCGCCACGGTTTTAACGCTTGATTCTTCCGACCTTTTGCAGAGCACAATGTCAAATTCCGATTTCAAATCGCTTTCGGAGTCGCAGGGCTTTCTGCAAAGTCTGCAAATTGCGGATCTGCTTGAATACACGGGTTTCCCCGAAAATGTGAGTAAGTTTGTTCTGAACGCGATAAATAACGTGTTTGATACGATAAGCAGCTCCGGCGTACAGATAATTGTAATACTTGCGGCGCTCCAGTCGGTCTCGCCCGCGCTTTACGAGGTGGCTGAGGTTGAGGGGGCTTCAAGGTGGGAAATATTTTGGAAAATAACCTTTGTTCTTATTTCCCCGATGCTCTTGCTCTGCGTTATATATTCAATAGTGGATTCCTTTACAGCGTATGACAACAATGTGATTTTATATATAAAAAGTCAGATGTACGCAATGGGGAATTACGGAATAGCATCGGCTATGTCATGGATTTACTTTTTGATTGTGAGTCTTATTTTAGGCGCGATAGCGTATTTCGGCTCGAAAATGGTGTTTTATTATGACAAATAAGGTTGAATTTTCCCTGAATGAAAAAAGGCAGGCGGCGCTGAAAGCCAAAACGCGGAAAACCGCGGTCTACCTTGTAAAATATCTTTTGATTTTCGGAATTGCGTTTGTTATCGTCTACCCGCTGCTGGTCAAACTTTCGGTGTCGTTTATGAGCGAATCGGATTTATCGGATTTAACGGTAAAATGGATACCTAAGCACTTTTCGCTTGATAACTACAAAAAGGTGCTGGAAGCGCTGAATATTAAAAAAGCGTTTTTCAATTCTCTTTTTTATACCGTGGTAATAACGTTTTTGCAGATACTTGCCTGCACGCTTGCGGCATACGGGCTTGCGAGATACCCGTATCCCGGCAGCAAAATAGTGCTGATGCTGATTATATTCACTCTGGTCGTGCCGCCGCAAACATATATGTCCGCGCAGTATATCGAATTCAGATTTTTTAATCCGCTGGGTCTTGTAAAGCTGCTTCGGGGCACGGTGGGAGTCAACAATACGCTTTGGCCGTTTGTTATACAGGCGGTTTTGTGTCAGGGGCTTAGAAACGGGCTGTATATATTCCTGATTTACCAGTATTTCAGGAATCTTCCGAAAGAGCTTGAAGAAGCGGCGGATGTTGACGGCGCGGGACCTTTGCGTGCGTTCTTTTCGGTTATACTTGCGAATTCCGTTCCGATACTCGTCACCGTAGGCGTTTTGTCGGTGGTGTGGCAGTGGAACGATAATTACAATAACTCGCTGCTTGCGGGACAGCTTGATTTTATTTCCATAAATGTCGGCAATATATCATCGCTGCTTCGTGAAAGCGCGGGCGTGGCGCAGGATCACATTGCAAAGGACTCGCTTATTATGTCGGCGTACAATAACGCCGCCTCAATGCTCATGATTGCGCCGATAATGCTTTTCTTCGCGGTGGTGCAAAGGAGCTTTTCGGCAAACCTGTCACGCACGGGTATAGTAGGGTAAAAGCGTTTACGGGCATAAAATTTTTGTTTCCGCACGCCGCTCGGCGGGAACAAAGCCGGTATTCGCAGATAACGGGCGGCAGAACGGAGATTGTATATGAAAAAAATCATCACAAAGGCTATCTCTTTGGTTTCGGCAATCGCTCTTACGGCGTCGCTTTGCGCCGGCTGCGGTAAAAAAGGCGGAAACGCAGGGGGAGATAAGGCAAAGGTAAAGGATCTTGGCGGTTTGGAAATTACCTTTACCGCAATGGATAAGGGCTGGTTTATACCTGCCGAAAACGCCGATAATTACGATGAGGTAATGGCGTTTAAAGAAGATGTGGAAAAACTTTTCAACTGCAAAATCAATTTTAATTATTACAGCCCGTGGGACGTTTATTTCCAGAAAATCGTAGAGCTTACAATGGCGGGAGAGTCCGTCGGAGATGTCTGCGCGTTTGACGGGTATATTTATCCCTCTTCGCTGCTGACGGGCGTTTTCATGCCGATGCAGGATTATGTTAACGTTAAGGATTACGACACATGGGAGGAAAGGTGCGCCGATTTCTTTAATATAAACGGGGATGTGTACGCGGTATCCACCAAGGTTAAAAGCGCCGTTCCCGAAATGTTCTGCCTTTATAACAAAACGCTGTTTGAGCAGAACGGGCTGTCTTCAAAATACAATCTGAAAGAACTGGCGCTCAACAAAAAGTGGACGTGGGATAAATTCCGCGAGGTGCTCATTGATTCTACGATAGATAAAAACGGCGACGGCGTTACCGATATTTGGGGACTGAGCGGTCAGGGCAGACAGTTCGCAAGGGTGACCTCATCGCTTATAACCTCAAACAACGCCGCTTACACCAAAAAGAACGGCAACTCCGTTCAGCTTACAATGACCGATCAGAAATTCCTTTCGGCGCTTGAATTTATGCACAAGCTGACCTGGAGCGATAAGGTAATATCGACGGATGAAAAGTGGACCGAATACGATACGCTTTCTCTCTTTGCGCAGGGCAAAAGTATGTTTTACATAACGACCAACTGGTGGATAAGGAACCTGCAAAAAATGGTTGACGATACGGTAATCAGCGTTCTTCCCGTTCCGATAGGACCCGACGCCGACGATTATGCGGTAAACCTTAAAGCGAGCAACCATACCTTCGGTATGCTTTCAACCTGCAAAAATCCCGAAGAGGCGGGGCTTGTGTTCCAGTATTGGATGGAAAATTATCCCGACGACGATAAATCCCAGCGCGATCAATGGGCGGACGCGGTTTTCGATTCCGATTCGCTCGATATTATAGAAATGCTTTCTAAGTGCAATATCACCTTTGACTGGTCAACGCCCGATACCGATAAATTCAAGGAAGTAACTCTCGGTCAGCACGGTATAACAGAGAGAATTCCCCCGGCAACCTTCGTGGCTTCGGTGAGAGACGCGCTCCAGTCCGAAATTGATCAGCTTTGGTCTCTTGCGGAGAAATAGGAGTCCCTTATGTTTAAAAACATGCGTAAATTCAATATAAAAGGAATTGCGGCAGCGTTTCTCGCGCTGCTGTGCGTTGCAGCGTCGGGATGCGGCGGAAAGGGTGATAAAGTGCAAAGCGGCAGTAAATCGTCGGGTCTTGTAATTCCCGAATTTTCAAAAATTAATTACAAGCTTAAAAACACGCATTTTACGGTGGAACTGTGTGAAAAGGGCGGGGAGTGGCAGTCGGTAACCCCTTATACCGTAAAGGTAAATAATAACGCGAGACAGAATACCGAAAAGGACGATCCGCAAAAGGAATCTCCCATGGTTTCGTTTGTAATGGGCAGTAAGCCCGTAAGCGTGCGTATTAAGGCGGATTTTGAGGTAAAAAAGGCCTCGGTACATCCTAAATCGGCGGGAATTGAGGCTGAAATAAAGGATGGCGCAGTGCTTTTTACCGTAGATGAGCCGCGCAATATCTGCGTAAGATTAAACGACGATATGTACGAACTGGTATACATTTTTGCCAATGAGTATGAAGACATACCGAACGGCGACAGGGTGATAAAGGCGGGAAAGGTTACCGCCCCGAGAACCGGCAGCGGCAGCTGGAAAGGCGGACTGTCGGATATGACCGTTTATGAAAGCGCGCTTTCCGCGGCGCAAATTGCCGACATTTCAAACGGCGGGGATACCGCGGGGTATTCCTACCGTTGGAAGCTAAACGATGGCTTTGAAAGCGAAAACGGTAAAACGGGTAAGCCCGAGCTGCTCGGAGAACCGAAAATAGGCGACTGCGGCGGTAAAAAGGCTCTTATTATGAACGGCTATGAGGACGCGGTATCTACCGGCGTGCTGCTTAATGCCGAAAGCGGGGATTTTACCCTCTCGGGCTTTGTTTATCTTGATAAAGACGGCGAGGGCGCTGTGCGCGGTCTGTTCGGCGGGCTTATGTATATCCGTTCAAACGGAACGATAGGCTCTAACCTAGGGGATTGGGAATACCCGTATGACGGGCAGAAAAAAATAACCTCCGGCAAGTGGCACCATGTGGCTCTTGTGAAACGCGGAAATGAGCTTACGGGGTATGTAGACGGCGAAGCGGATATTACCGAAACGCGGCAGAAAGGCGGAAATGAATATATCATTCTCGGCGCCGCGGGGGTTACAAACGCCATATATGTTAAAAGCGGCGAAACGCTTGTATTATCGGGCGGCGCGGTAGTAGAGGGAAATGTTATTATATACGGCGCGCAGAATGCCTCGATCAACGGCTACGGCATGGTTTTGAACGGGAACATACAGGTGGCTTATTCAAAAAACGCCGAAGTAAGAAACGTAACTGTAAGCAATCCGTCCACCTTTAATCTATCGTTGCAGCAAAGCTCCGGGGTTAATATTACGAATTTCAAATGCTTCAGCAGCTACGGCGCCTCGGACGGAATAAACAGCAAGGCGTCTGACCATATAACGGTTGACCGCTGCTTTATAAGGGCAAATGACGATACCATATCGTTTTACGCCACAAGCGTAAACTGTCTCGGAAGCTCTTCGGATTATCTGCTTAAAAACAGCACCTTAATTTCGGATGCGGGACATAATGTGCTTATGGGCGTTCACGCAAAATCGGGAGCGGGCGACACAATAAAGAATTTCAAGGCGGAGAATATCGACGTTCTCGGAAGCAATTCATCGGGTGAAATGTATCAGGGCGTGCTTGCGGTCAACGCGGGTGACGATTGCTCGGTAGATAATGTTGAATTTGATAACATACGCATAGAGGAGTTCAGAATTAATCAGCTCTTCAATATAAGGGTATTCAAAAACGGAAATTACAACAAATCGCCCGGTAAGGCAGTTACCAATGTTAAATTCAGCAATATAACCTACAACGGAAATAACGCGGTTTGCTCGCAGATTTGCGGATATAACGAGGCACGCAGGGTTTCGGGCGTGAGCTTTAAAAACGTTGTGCTTAACGGTGAAAAGCTGAAAGACGGCAATAACAAGTGGCTTAAGGTAGGCAACTTTGCCGATAATGTAACCTTTGAATAACGGCACAAATACAGGCGGCAGCGTTCGGTTTTTGCCGATAAAACCGAACGTGTAAAATAAAAAAATCGGCAGAACGGAGATTATTATGAAAATAGCAGTTATAGGGTGCGGTACAATAGCAAACAGCGCGCATATTCCCGCGTATTTAAAGAATAAAGAGGTTGAAATTAAGTATTTCTGCGATATTATTCCCGAAAGAGCAAAAAAAGCGGTTGAGGATTACGGCTGCGGTATTGCAATTACGGATTATCACGAAATACTGAAGGACAGCGAGGTTGAAGCGGTTTCGGTATGCACGCCCAACAATGTTCACGCGTCTATTTCGATAGACTGCCTTAAAGCGGGCAAAAACGTGCTTTGCGAAAAACCCGCCGCACGGGTTTACAGCGAGGCGCTTGAAATGCAAAAGGTGCAGCATGAAACCGGAAAGGTGCTTAATATAGGCGTGGTTAACAGGTTTAACGACAGCGTTAATAAGATAAAGGCATATATTGACAGCGGGAAATTGGGCGAGGTTTTCCACGTTTATGTAAGTTTCCGTTCCCACCGCTCAATACCGGGGCTCGGCGGCGATTTTACAAATAAGGCTGTTGCGGGCGGCGGCGCGCTTATAGACTGGGGCGTTCACTTTTTGGATATAGTAATGTATTGCTGCGGAGACCCTCAGCCCCTGACCGTTTCGGGCGAAACCTTTTGCAAGCTCGGCAAGAACATGAGCGAATACACATACAGGGATATGTGGGCGGGCCCGCCGAAACTTGACGGCGTTTATAACGTTGAGGATTCCGTTACCGCGCTTATAAGGACTTCCGGACCTGTTATTACCGTTAACGGCGCCTGGGCGCAGAATATCGGCGAGGACGAAATGTACATTGATTTTATGGGCGACAAGGCCGGAATAAGATTGCATTACGGCAAGGAATTTACGGTTTATACCGCAGAAAACGGCGCGCTTGTGGAGTATACGCCCGAATTTAAAATGACTCCGCATTTTGAAAACGAGATAAATGCGTTTGTTGACTGCATAAAGAGCGGCGAAAAAATGCCCTCTCATATTGATACGGCAATAATTACCGCGAAAATGATGCAGGCAATATATGACTCGGCAGAGAACCATACGGAAATAAGGCTGTGAACGGGAGACGGTAAATATGACGGATTTTAAAATCGGAATAATATCGGATTGGCTGAAACTCCCGTTTGCCGAGGCTATGAGAACCTGCAGGGAGCTTGGCGCCGACGGCGTTCAGATATATGCGGTAGAAGGAGAAATGGACCCCGATAATCTGACGGCGGCAGACATTGCCGAAAAGCGCAGAATTATTGACGGGAACGGGCTTGAAGTAAGCGCGCTCTGCGGAGATCTCGGCGGGCACGGCTTTTGCATTGCCGAAGAGAACGGACGGAAGATAGAAAAATCCAAACGTATAGCGGAGCTTGCGGCAAAGCTCGGAACGGGCATAGTTACAACTCATATAGGCGTAATACCCGCGGATGATAAGTGCGAGCGCTATGCGGTTCTCGCAGAAGCCTGTGAAAGTCTTGCGGAAATAGGGCGTGAAAACGGCGTTAAATTTGCGGTGGAAACGGGACCCGAGCCCGCCGAACGGCTTAAAATTTTTTTAGACGCTCTTAAGTCACCCGGCGTGGCGGTAAACCTTGACCCGGCAAATTTGGTTATGGTAACCGACGACGATCCCGTTAAAGCGGTGTATACCCTCAAGGATTACATAGTTCACACCCACGCTAAGGACGGAATAATGCTCAAAAAAACCGACCCGCAGAAAATTTACGACTTTTTCGCCGAGGGCGGAATAGGCGATATGCGCATGAGCGATTATTTTCTCGAAACGCCGCTCGGTCGCGGAAATGTGGATTTCGGCGCGTATCTCGCGGCGCTGAAAAGCATAGGCTTCAACGGATATTTGACAATTGAACGCGAACTCGGCGCCGACCCGCTTAACGACATAAGGCTTGCGGTAGATTTTTTACGGTCCGAAATCTGAAAAAGCAGAGAAGGGAATTAAATTGAAAAAAATAGGCTTTATTGATTATTATCTTAACGAGTGGCACGCCGATAACTACCCCGCGTGGATTGAGGCGGTTTCGGACGGGAAGTACAAGGTATGCTATTGCTGGGGCGAAATTGACTGCCCGCATAAAGGGGGTATGACTAACAAAGAGTGGGCGGAAAAGCAGGGCATAGAGCTTTGCTCCTGTGAAGAGGAGGTTATAGAAAAAAGCGACGTTTTAGTGGTTTTGGCGCCCGATAACCCGGAAACCCATGAAAGACTGGCAAGACGTTCGCTTATGTCGGGTAAGCCAACCTATGTTGACAAAACCTTTGCACCCGATTTTGAAACCGCCAAGCGCATTTTTGAAATTGCGGAAAAACATTCCACGCCCTGCATATCAACGTCGGCGCTCAGATTTGCCGATGAATACAAGGAAATAGACGTAGGTAAGGTCACGGGAATAGCGAGTATAGGCAGCGGCAAATATGAAATTTACTGTATTCATCAAATTGAGCCTATGGTTATGCTCCTCGGCACGGATGTAGAATATGTCGAGGCGGTATCGGTCGGCGGTATCGACACATTTATTGTGAGTTATAAAAGCGGAGTGATTTTCACAGCCACATGCATAAACCCCGGTTCGCCTTTTCAAATGTCGGTTAATCTGAACGACAATACAAGCAAAATGCTTACGGTGGAATCGGATGTCTTTGCTAATATGATGAAGGCTCTTATAGAATTTTTCGAAACAGGAAAAGAGCTTATACCTCATGCGGAGACTCTTGCGGTTATACATATAAGAGACGCGTTTAAGAAAGCTCACGAAAATCCCGGCAAAAAAATATATTTGAACTCTTAAAGCAGGGCTTGCTTTTCCGCCGCGTTTTGCAAACGTTTTATATCGGAACGCGGCATATCCTCGCAAATTTTATTTGTAAATTATCGGTTTTACAAAAATACGGAGGGAAATCAAATGAACAGAAAAATACTCGGAAAATTTCTTGCGCTTTTCACGGCAATTTCAATGCTAGCCGCGGCGCTGCCTATTGTAGGGGCTGCCGAAGAGCAATTATACTCCGCCCCAAACGGCAATACCATAGCGGAGCTTGTAAGCGGCGGACTTTGGACATATGAGTACGCCAAAGCCGGAACAACCGACTTTAACGCTATGGAAACCGGCAGCGGCGGCGTGCATTATAAATCCCCAAGTTATTCGGGAACGAATGACAGCGCCCGTGTGGAGGATGTATGGAACAATAAAACCCTTTATCTTATACCGGGCTACGAAGACGCGGTAATGACGTTTATAGCTCCAGGCAACGGCAAAATTACGCTCCCTTCCTCTGTGGCTACTAGGCATTACGGTCAGAACGACGACAGCGGCGATGTGCTTCAGACCGCCGAAATAGCGATTTATAAAAATACTTCGAAAATTTGGCCCGAAAGCGGAGTTTATTCACTTTCAAACGTCAATAACAACACGGCTACAATACCCGAGATAACCGATATTACGGTGAAAAAGGGCGATAAAATAAGGTTTGTGGTAGGTGTGGGCGCTCAGGCCTACTGGAACGATCTTACATACTGGCCTGCAACCGTTAAATATGAGGAAACCGGCGGCGAGCCTACGGGCGTGGTAGAGGAATACAGCGCGCCGACAGGTGAAAATATAGCCGAAAGCGTTGCAAGCGGAATTTGGAAGTACCGCTATTCAAATGCGAAAACCGCCGATTTTTACGATATGGAAGCCGGCAGCGACGGCGTACACTACAAATCCCCCACATATTCCGGCAAGTTTGACAGTGCAAGAATTGAGGATCTTTGGGGCAATAAGGTTTTGTATCTTATACCGGGCTACGAAGACGCGGCAATCACATTTGTTTCGCCTTATAACGGTACCGCCGTTATAAACGCCGCCACGGTAACAAGGCATTATGCCGAAAACGACGGCTCAGGCGGCGCGCAGAACGCCGATATTGCGATATTCCGCAACGGCACCAAAATCTGGCCCGAGGACGGCTGGTATACCCTTTCGGATACCAACGGCAATACCGCGGCTGTTCCCGAAATTACGGGCATAAAACTTAAAAAAGGCGATACTTTGAATTTCACGGTCAGCATGGCGGACGGCGCATACTGGAACGATTTTATGCGTTGGGATCCCTCTCTCAGTCTTGCTGTTGAAGAGGAAGTTGAGACGGGTCTTGAAATACCCGAGGTGAGCGACGGCTGCGGAATGAATATTAATTCCGATTACAGCGTCACCCTCAAAACCGATTCCATGAAAACTGCGGAGACAATAAACGCATATAACGTAAAAATCCGCGAAACCAAATCGTCGGGCGTTATTTACAGAGACGACAGCGATACAAAGTCCTCTCCCATGATAAGTTTTGGAATGAGCAAGCCCGTTACCGTAAGCATATCCGCCGATAATATAACGCAGGCGGAAATACTGCCCGAAAGTGCGGGAATAACTCCGACGGTAAACGGCAACAAGGTTGAATTTGTAATAACCGAGCCGGAAAATATCGCGGTCAGAATTAACGGCGAACGCTTTGAAATGATTTACATTTTTGCCGACAGTATAAAGACGGACAAAAATACCGACGATAATACCGTTTACTACGGTGCGGGCGCTAAATTATTACCAAAGGTGGGAACAAGCGGCTGGGACGGAGCTATAAACGATGTAAAAATATACGAAACCGCTTTGAGCGGCGAGCAGGCGGCAATGCTTGCAAACGGCGCCGAGGTTTCGGGCTATACAAAGTACTGGAAACTTGACGGAACGGATAATACAACCGACATAAACAATCAACTTTCGACAAATACCGTAGGAAAGCCCGAGGTTTCATCTGCCTACGGAGCGGCATATAACGGCGCTTCGGAAAGCGCTATGACCTTTAACGGCTTTGAGGACGGTCAGCCCACGGGCTATATAAACCCCGCAAATAACTTCACGGTGAGCGCGTGGGTATATCTTGATGCGGACGCAGCCGAAAAAACGCATACAATAATCAAGGATATTCTTTATGTAAGACCCGACGGCACGGTATGCTCCGACGCGGGCGATTGGGAATTCCCCTATGTCAGCTCAAATAAACTTGAAAGCGGAAAGTGGAGCAATGTAACGCTTACGGTCGGGAGCGACGGAACCGTTGAGGTTTATATTGACGGCGTTTCGGGTGGAACGGAAAAAAGAGCGAATTACAATAAGGTGTATCTTAATATCGGCACTTCGGGGCTTATAAACGGTATGTATGTCCGCGACGGGCAGACGGTTTATCTTGATTACGGCGCCGTAATTAAGGGAACGGTTATTTTCAGCGGAGTTAAAAACGCGGCGTTAAAGGGTAACGGAATAATTAACGCGGCAAGAATAGAGGAAAATCTGCCGATATATAACGGCGTTCAGGTCATCTATTCGGATAATATTACGGTTGAGGGCGTAACGGTAAATAATTCCGAGAGCTTTGCGTACCTTATCGGTCAGTCCGAAAACATTACGCTTAACAATATAAAGGCTTTCACCTGCTACGGCGCGTCGGACGGCGTTCATATTAAAGCGTCAGAAAACGTTAATCTGTTCAATTCGTTTTTGCGCACTCTTGACGATTGCGTAGCTGTTAACTGCTCAAGCGCAAATTATTTGGGCGAATCGCGCAATATCAATATCAGAGGAAACGTATTCGCAAACGACGGTGCGCACAGCGTACTTATAGGCGCGCATGTGAGCAGAACCCATGAGGAAACCGTTTCGGGAGTTTGCGTCAGCGATAACGATATTATCGAAAGCCGCAGTCATCACCCGGTATATCCCGGTATATTCGCGATTAACGTAGGCGATAACGGAACGGCAAGCGACATTGCGTATATAAACAACCGTATAGGCGATATTGAAAACAACATGATGTTTGATTTCAGAATTGTCAACAACCCGTCTTATCACACCGAATACGGAAAAGCGATTAAAAATGTTTTGATTGCCGATATTTCCTATAACGGAGAAAACGGAAGCCTTAACACCTCGAATATCATAGGAAATTCAGAAACGCGCGCCGTTACAGGAATAAGCGTTTACAATGTGACCGCGAACGGCGCCGAGCATGAAATTCCGTTCGGTGAGTTTGCCGAGGGCGCACAGGAGTATGTTACGGGAACCGTAAACGGAGATTTTATAACAGACGGCGAAACCCTTGTTAAATATATCGGCAATGACGAAAACGTAACTCTGCCCGACGGAATTACAAAAATCGGTAAAGCGGCGTTTGCGAATAATTACATGTTAAAGAATGTTGAGGGGCTTGAAAACGTCACCGCAATAGAAGACGGCGCTTTTGCAAACTGCGTATCGCTTGAAAGTGCAGGCTTACTCAAAAATACGGCTTACATAGGCAAATTCGCGTTTTACGGCTGCGACGCTCTTTCTACAGTTGCTGTTCCCGCGGGAGCGTTGACCTATGAGGCCGGGTATGTATTTGCCGCTTGCCCGAATCTGACCGCATATGTTTTTGAATCGGATTACGCAAGGGAATACGCCGCCGCAAACGGAATTGCGTATAAAATAATCGGCGATATGAATTCCGACGGAGCGGTTAATATACTTGACCTTATCCGCAGCAAGAAATCCGCGGCAAGCAGTGAGTACAGCATTTCCGGCGATATGGATCTTGACGGAGAGATCAGATCGGACGATTTGGTTCTGCTGCGCAGATACATTATTTTAAAATAAGACCGTAAGTCTCTTTGCCAATAGTTGGGGTAAAGAGTTAAAATGAGAAATTGAGTGCAAGCAGTTGCTACGAGGCGGCTGCTTGTTCTTTGTTTTGCTGCATATGAGAAAATATATGTAAAATGCGGTTTCGGAATCTTCTGAAATTTTTGTAACCATATGCGTTTCTTTTAAGAACTTTATTTTTGTTATTACAGCCTTCGGTAAAACCGTTATTGTATTGCATTTGTGCATAAGATTAAATATAAGAAATAAAGGGGTGTGGGAATGAAACAACCGAAGCTTAAATATCATTTTCACAATCCCAATCCGCCGGACAAGTCTGCCGAATACATATTAAAAATTTTAATGCAGGTCAATGCTGTAAATGCGGAAAATGCCGTGAAGTCAGCACAGGAAAAATTAAAAATGAGGATTGATTATTGTCTTTGATTCGTATACAATATAATTAGTTTATGAAAGGAGCCTTTATTATGCTGACGAGAAAACAAATAGAACAAAGTGTAAGATATTTATTGAAGCGTTATGACGCGGATTATGCGCTCCTTTTCGGTTCGTATGCCCGCGGTGAAGAAACACCCGAATCGGATATTGATATTATAGTATTCGGCGGTGACGGCTTTAAAAAGACCAATATATTTGCATTTGCCGAGGAATTGAGAACTGCAACCGGTAAAGATGTTGACGCGTTTGAGATTTGTGAGGTCAACAGTGACTCCGAATTTTACAGAAATGCAGTTAATGAGGGGATTAAGATTGCATGAAAACTTCTGATACCGAAAGAATTAAAAAAATAATTTCAACATGGGAATCGTTAAAGTTTCAAATCGAAAACCGTTCAATCACAAAGGAAATGCTGCTGACGGATGAATTTTCACAATGGGCGAACGCCGCTTTATAATATCGGCGAACAGGTATACAAATTAAGTTCCGAATTTAAGTTGGAGCATCCGGGAATAATTTGGAACATTGTTTCGGGGTTACGGCATAGATTGGTTCATGATTACGACGGAGTAAATCGGTCGGTAATCGTCGAAGTGGTTTTCGGTGAAATGGATCAGTTTATTGATTCCGTAAAAAAACTTATTTGACAAAAGCGGATTAAACGGTGTAAAGTGCACTGTTTAGTCTGCTTTTTTGTTGACAAAACAGCTTCTGATATCTGTAGCGGCAAAGCAAAGCGGTCTGCGCGGTCTTTATCTCAAAAAGTCATAAAAACCAAGAAAAAATCATACAATTAACCAGTGAGAGAGCGTGTAAGACGCTTTAAGGGGAGTTG
>ERZ857998.294-NODE-294-length-73974-cov-9.979518_pt1 | contig 73974 bp, 71 predicted proteins | sample MGYA00519954_ERZ857998 | MGnify/ENA primary metagenome ERZ857998 (study PRJEB31778, sample SAMEA3449424) | human gut metagenome | biome: human gut; feature: human-associated habitat; material: faeces | place: United Kingdom | collected 2010/2012 ...
GCAGAGCAGAGCAGAGCAGAGCAGAGCAGAGCAGAGCAGAGCAGAGCAGAGCAGATAAATCTGTTCTTTTTGGCGTATGCCAACGCGATAATTACCGGCTTACAGCGCGCACGATGCACGCAGCAATTCAGCTGCGTGCATCGTGCGTTTTTTCGCGCCCCCGCGCATGCGGCGCGCGGAGGTAGGCCGTAATTATAGAGAAAACACAGGAAGGAGCATATCAACGAATGAAAAGAAAGCTGTTATCCCTGGTTCTTGCCTTGCTGATGGCGCTTTGCCTTGTGCCTGCGGCCGTTTTCGCCGAGGGCGAGCAGAGCATTGATGCCACGGGAAGCAACCTGATCAAGATCACCACGGCCGCCGATTTTGCGGCGGGCGAGACGATCGGCCTTGCTGCTTCGGACGCCGGCAACGGTGCGCTTACGCTTGCGGAAGGCGAAACGGAGGGCATGTTCACCTCCGCCGTGTATACGGTCGCGGATTTCTACAAAATGGTCGCCTCCTGGAACGCAGCGATTTACGACGGCACCAGCGTGGAGGTCTATGCCCGCGCATATACGAACGATGCGTGGAGCGGGTGGTTCTCCTGGGGCGAATACGGTATGTCCATTCTGCGCGGCTGCAATGATGGTGCCTCGGTGGATGAATATATTCCCGGCGGCACGATCACAAAGGCGCAGTTCCGCGCTGTGCTCCGCCGCGACAGCGCATCGCTGCAATCCCCTGTGCTGCGGCAGATCACCTTTTCCATCAAGGGAGGTGATGCGGTTCCCGCTTATGCCGAAACCCCGGTTTCCCAGCTTCCTGTCTCCAAGTTTAACGCTTCTCCCGCATATTCCCAGCTTATCCGCGATCCGGAGATCGGCGGCAGCATCTGCAGCCCCTCCACGATCTCGGTCATGCTCAACGCGCGCGATCCGCAGCTTGACATCCTGCCCGAGGAACTTGCCCTTTCCGTGCAGGACTTCAACTATGGCTTTGGCAACTGGGCATTCTGCACCTCGGCCGCAGGGCTGTACGGCTATGAAGCGTATGTGCAGTACGGCGATATCAACATCGTGCTGCAGGAACTTGCCAACGGCCGCAGCGTTGGCCTTTCGGTGAGCTACAGCCCGAGCGAGAGCAGCACCTATCCGTATCTCCCGGGTTCCTATGGAGGAACCGGCGGCCACCTTATTACGATCGTCGGTTACGAATTTGAGGATGGCGCTGTCGGCGATATGGACAAGCTGTACCTCATCTCCAGCGACACCTATTCAAAGGACGATGCAACGAGCTTCCACCGCTATGCATGGAAATATTTCCAGAAGTGCTGGACAAACGGCGTTATCTACATGCTTTCCTCTGCGCCTGAGGCCGGTGCGCCCGTAACGGGCGTGCAGCGCTTTGACGCGGCGCTTGAAGCCACGGAAAAAGAAAACATTTACACGCTGAAGGTGAACAGCTCGGCCATTGACCTGACGGACTTCACCGTTGGCAAACGCGCAACCCTTGGCCGCGGCGTGCTGGCTTATACCATCGAAGGAATTGCGACAACGGAATCCGTGGAAAGCGGATCCTCTGTGGTATACGAAAACCGCATTCAGGTCAGCGCAAACAATACGTTTTTCTATACCGGGATTAAACCGGGCGATGACGGCAACCTTGCTTTCAACGCAGGCGACGCGCTTTACAAAGCCGGTGTCCCCGAGGGCGAACCCCGCACGCTGACTGTTTACGCTATGGCAAACAACGGCCGCCGTTATACCGCGACACTTTCGGCGGTGAGCAAGCAGGCCGAAACCGGAACGGAGGAGTATGAGACCGTGGCGACCAGCGGCAACCTTGTGCATGTGAACCTTGCCGAAGGGACGCTTACGGGCGGTGCGGAGCGCAGCGGTGCGGATGAGATCACGCTCAAAAGCGGCATGCCCTCCGGCACGTACACAACTCCAATCTATTCCAATGAATGGGCTTGGGAATACCTGATGGCCACCATCAACGCCGTGACGCCCGGCGCTTCCAGCGTGGAACTGCAGGTACGTGCGGTTGCGGAACGTGCCGACGGCGCGTGGAGCGATTGGTTCACCTGGGGTAAGTTTGGCTCCGGTGTGCAGAGCATGTCCACTTCAGCGCAGGATGATTACCTGAACCTCGACACTGATATGCTTACCGTGCGCGGCAGCAGTGCAACGGCTAACGTGCAGGACGTGCAGTTCCGCGTCCTGCTGCGTGCAGACGAAGCGGGCAACGTGCCGACTGTGTTTGGCCTTAGCTTCACCTATAAAAAGGCAGCGTACAGCGCCGATGAATCGGTTTACACCGGCAGCACCGCTGCGGATGCGCTGCCCAAGGCTGCTTCTGCGGACATTCTGCCCACAAGCGCTTACGGCCACGCAAGCGGGATGGCTTCCTGGCGATTTGAAAACATGATGCTGATGCTGGTCAACAGCCAGGGCTCCGATGCGCTGTTTGAAGAAATGGCGCTCAATGGGTATGACTTCAGCTCCGGTTGGGGCAACTGGGCGTATACGATCTTCAAAGCAGGCCTCTTCGGTCATAAGGGCTATACGCAGTTTGCCGCAACGCCCACGCTCGTGCAGCAGGCGATTGCGGACGGCAACATCGTTGGGCTGTATGTGCATGGCGGAAAACTTGAAACCACAAACAGCAGCAATACCAGTCAGGTCATTGTTTACGCATATGACACGGCGGACGACGGCACTGTCACCTTTAAAACGGTTTGCCCGAGAGGCGACACAAGCGAGCTTGCAAGCGGCGCGGTGTTCGGAACCTGTACTGCGGGTGAACTTGCCGACGCCATTGCAAGCTATGGCAGCGCCAGTCCGCGCGGCATGATGTATGTCGTGGGGGACAAGGTCAAGGAATCTTCTGTAGAGCGCGTACCCGTTGCGGCGCAGATTGTGGATGTGGCAACCATCCGCCTTGCAAAGGACGACGCGGCGATCAGCCTGCCCGCGGAGTTCGTTGCAAACAATAACACCACGCTCGGCTGCGGCGTTATTGCCTATACGCTTGCAAGCGAAGCAAAGGCGGGCGAAAAACTTGCTGCAAACGAGTTCTATTATGACATCACCGTAAATGCGGACGGAACGCTTGCGCTGTCCGAAGCCCTGCAGGCAAAGCTTGCGGCAGGCGATACGGCAAACCTTTATGTCATCCGCAACAACGGCGTGACCTACACCGCTGAAATCGTTTCTGCGGATCTGCTCGCACAGCAGAAGGCCGATGCGCTTGCGGCGGTGCATGCGTTCCTTGTAAAGCAGCCGCCCGCGCTGTACGGCCAGGCGAAAGAGCTTGCCAACCGGGCAAAAGCGCTGATCGAAGCGGCATCCTCCCCCGCGGAGATTGAAGCCGCGCTCCAGCTGCTTGAAACCAAGATTGAAGCTCCGGAGCGGGACGACAGTCCGGACACGGGTTCCGGCATTACCGTGGGCGGCAACGCAACGCCGGTTCAGCCGCCTGAACCGGCCGATCCGGGCCTCGTTCCGCCGCAAACCGGCGCGGCAGCGAGTTTTGCTCCCTTCCTGTGCCTGTTTATGGCCGTTATGCTGTTTGCAGTGTGCCGGAAAAGGCGCTCTTACTGATGCGGCTGCGGCCGTTCAGACCGGCCTGTACGGGAGGCCGCGCTTCCCACAGGAGGAGCCAGCGTGTGGCGCATGATTGACGGCACGCTGCATTGACAGCATTCACAGGTGTATTCAACGAGAAAAGCCGGGGCGTTTCGCCCCGGCTTACGCGTATCGAAAAAGTGGATAAAATCTACGTTTCGAACTTTCTCAGCGTTTGCCTCTCGCTGCCGCTCCCGGACGGCAAACGCTGCAACGTGCGAACCCCTTCGGGCCCTCCCGCACTAAAACAGGGAGCGGAAGAACATCGTGACGCCCAACACGATGAGCGGGATGCCCACGATTGCACCGATGATGGTGCAGCTGAGCGCCACGCCGGCTGCGGCCAGAATAAGCCCCAGGATCATCGAAAACAGTTTGCCGATTCCAAGGAAAATCACGCCGACAAGGCTCCACACCATGCGGAACGGCCAGGTTAAAACGCGCAGCATCGCAAGTACCTCCTTCGTTGAAAAGAACTCGTTTTATCCGTACCATTGGCTGACAGGGATTTCCCCTGCATGGATACATCATAGCACAGCGAAGGCGCTCGCGTACGGGTTTTAATGAAATTCTAATGAAACATTAACCACGGCGGCAGGGGGTTCAACGATCCTTGCAGCATACAGGTGAGGCGCAGAGCGTTGCCTGGGAAGCAAAGGGTCCGGAGAGAAAAAGGCGCGCCATCCGGCGCGCCCCAAAAGTTCGCTTCAAAGTGTCAAGTGCCGTTACGGCATCACAACGGGAGTGAATTCCAGCATTGCCGCAACAAACCTGTCCGGCTTTTCTTCGTGCATCAGGTGGCCTGCGTTGCGCACGACCGCAAACCCTGCGTTGCGCAGCGCCGCATGGTACAGCTCACAGCTTTCTGCGCTGTGCCACTTATCCTCCGCTCCCATAAGGATGAGCGTGTCCGCGGTGAGCGTGCGCAGGTTTGCGATGATCTCCTCATCTTCAAAGTATTGCAGCGAAAGGCGAACTGCCCTGCGGCCTTCCGGGTCGGAAGCCGGGCGGTAATATTCCTGCACCACATCCGGCGTGATGTTGGTAAGGTCAAACACGGCGTCATGCAGCAGCTTTTCCACTGTGCGGAGGCCGTACAGGCGGCTTGCGAGGAAGCCCAACATGGGGCTGTCGATCATGCGGATGGAAAGCGGCATCTCCGGCGTAACGCCGCCGGGCGATACGAGCACCAGCCTGCCCACACGCGAAGGGTTTTGCATGGCGAATTTGAGCGCATAGGCGCTGCCCATGGAAAAAGCGGCAAAATGTGCGGATTCAATGCCGAGTGCATCCATAAACAGGCGAAGCGCCTCGGCGTGCTCTTCGATGGTATAGCCAAACGTCAGCGGCCGGTCGGAATAGCCATGCCCCAAAAGATCCGGCGCAATAACGCGGTAATGCTCGCTCAGGCGGTTGAACACACGGCGCCAGGTGTAGAACGACTGGCCAACGGTGTGCACAAGGATCAGCGGTTCCCCCGTCCCCGCTTCAATGTAGTGGATGCGCGCACGTTCATGCTGCGCTTCCGGCACAGGCTCCGCAGCGGGTTCCGCCTCCAAAACATCGCCGCCAGGCGCGTCCTCGCCGGGCGTGTCCGCCGGCCCAGATTCGGGTGCGCCTGCGCTCTCCGCATCCGCGGGTTCTGCAGCCTCCGGCACAGGTGCGGGCGCGGCTTTTTTGGTGCGCGGGCGGCGCACCTCCAGCTCGCCGGGCAGCTCAATTTCGATATACTCGCCCGTATGCTCGGAATTGATGAATTTCTTGACTTCAAGCGATAAACTCACGAAAGTCCTCCTAAGGTTCCAACCGGATACATATTCAGTTTATTCTACTATTTTTCCCATTCGTTTGCAAGCAATTTGGGGGAGTGTGACGCGGATTCATGGTTTATTTACAGTTTTGTGGGGCGGTTCGCGGGCGCTTGGTCATGAAACGTTTACTGTTCATTTGGAAGGGGATATGATAAAATATGGTTTAAGCGCTTCGCGGCGTGGGAAAGCGCGGTTTTTACGCGCCCCAAAGCGACAAGAGGAAAAAGGATGAAGAAATGGAATTACGCGTAAAAAAGCTTTTGTTCATATTGATTTTGGCCGTGGCGCTCATCGTGGCGCTCGTGATTTACTGCACGGGCGGCACAGGCGGCGGCAGCAATTCACATACCGTTGAGAGCACGCTTGCCCTGAGCGAGGTCATGACGAGCAACAAGGGTTCCGTGCCGGATGAAAACGGCAACTACCCGGATTGGGTGGAGCTGAAGAACACCGGCAGCACCACCCTTGATGTGGGCGGCTTTGGCCTTACGGATGACCTTACTGCGGGAGTAAAGTATGTGTTCCCGAGCGGCACCAAGGTTGAAGCGGGCGGTTACATCGTGGTCTGGTGCAGCGGGGAGAGCACGGGCGGCCTCGTCGCTCCGTTCAGGCTGTCCGCTTCCGACAGCCTGGTGCTTCTCGATGTAACGGGCAACACGCTGGACACGCTTGTCCTGCGTGCGGTCGCCTCCGGCAACACGCTTGCAAAGGATGCTTCCGGCGCCTGGACTGAAATGAAACCGTCTCCGGGATATGACAACACCGAAGCGGGCGCGGCCGCGTTTGAGGCCTCCCTTCAGGGCGATGAGGATCTTGGCGTCACCATCAACGAATTCATGGCCGCGAATGCCACCACGCTCGCGGATGCATACGGCGTGTATTCGGACTGGATCGAGCTTTACAACAGCAACGATGCCGAGGTTGACCTTTCCGGCTGCGGACTGTCGGATACGCTTTCACAGCCGAAAAAATACACGTTCCCGGAAGGCACGGTCATCCCGGCAAAGGGGTATCTTGTCATCTTCTGCTCCGGAAACGAGGGCTTCACGGAATCGGGCGAACTGCACGCGCCGTTCGGCCTCAGGGCTTACCAGGAGGACGTGGTGCTTTCCGGCAGGCGCGGCACCATTTTGGACAGCTTCTCCTATTCCGCGCAGGAAACGGACTGTTCCATGGCGCGCATGCCGGACGGCACGGGAGAATTCGCGCAAACCTCCCACCCCACCCCCGGCTATGCCAACGATGACGCGGGATATCAGGCATTCGCAGCAAGCGTGGCCCGCCTGAAAAGCGATGTTTACATCTCCGAGGCACTCGGCAAGAACATCAGCGCCAAGGCCGCGCCGGACGGAGAATATTACGACTGCATAGAGCTGAGCAACCGGGGGACGGAAACCGTCTCCCTTTCTGGCTGCGCGCTTTCCGACAATCCCAAGAACCCGGCAAAGTGGGTTTTCCCGGAAGGCACGGAGCTTGCGCCCGGGGAGTACCTTGTGGTGTATGCCTCCGGCGAAAATAAGAAGGACGCCAGGAACGATCTGCACACGAACTTCAACTTAAGCGCCGCGGGCGCTTCCATTTATTTGTTCGGTGCGGACGGGCTTTTGATGGACAAATTGCAAACCGGCGCTTTTTTGAACGACATGAGTTATGGCTTGGATGCGGACGGGATGTATGCCTGTTTTGAAACGGCGACGCTTGGCGCGGCGAATGGCAGAGGGCAGAAGGGCGTGACGGGCATGGTGCAGTTTTTGACCACGCCGGGCATTTACGACGGCGAGATCGAGATTGCGCTTTCCGCACCTCAGGGCGAAACCATCCACTACACGCTCGATTGTACGACCCCCACGCCAAACTCCCCGGTATATGACGGCCCCATCAAGGTTGCGAAGAATACCGTAGTGCGCGCGGTTTCTATGCGCGAAGGATATGTGACCAACTACACCGTATCCGGCACGTTCCTTTTTAAAAGCGACGATGTAAACCACAGCCTGCCCGTTGTGACGCTTGTGACGGACCCGGACAACCTCTGGAGCAGCGAGAAGGGCATATACGCGTTCGGCGAAAATTACGACCCAACGCTTGCCTATGGCGATGCGATTACTACGGCAAACTTCTGGAAATCCAAAACCGCGCCCGATGAATGGGAGCGGCTGGGCTGCCTTGGCGTGTTTGACGAAAGCGGGCGCGAGGTTTTTTCCCAGAACATCGGCATGCGCATTGCGGGCAGCTTTGGGCGCGGGCGCGCGCAGAAGGGCTTCAACCTCATTGCGCGGGACGCTTATGGCGACAACCGCATGGCATACCCTTTTTTTGAGGATTTGGACTACACGGAATATAAATCGATCGTCCTGCGCGCGGGGGCGCAGGATCAGAACAGCGGCAAGTTCCGCGATGAGCTGGCGGCTGGCCTGCTCGTGGGCAGCGACGTAAACTTTCTCTATCAGGCATATAAGCCCTATGTGCTTTACCTCAACGGCGAATACTGGGGCGTGTATTTCATGAAGGAAAAGCGCAACCGCTTCTTCGTTGCGCAGCACGAAGGTACGGACGACAACGTGAACCTGGACATCATCCGTTCGGCGGGCAAAGGCTCTGTTTACTATGGCTCCAACGCGGAGTGGCAGGAGTTTATGACGTGGCTCAACGGCACGGGAAACGACCTTTCTTCCGCTTCGAATTATGCCTACGCAGAGGAGCGCGTGGATCTCGACAGCTTCATGGATTATATGATCTGCGAGATCTACTCCGCCAATTCCGATGTTTGGAACATCCAGTATTACAAGATCAAGGGCGGCAAGTGGAAATGGATTTACTATGATTTTTGCTGGAGCTTCGGCGCAAGCGAGAACCGCACCAACCATCAAACCCTTTCCATCCGCAGGCTGTCCAGCAAGCCCTGCTCCGACCTGTTCAACGCACTTTTGAAGAACAGCGACTGGCGCGACCGCTTCTGCCGCCGCTTCGCGGAGCTGCTTAACACGATTTATGCCCCGGAAACCGTGCTTGCAAAAATCGATGAACTGTACGCTCAGGTGGAGCCGGAAGTGGCGCGCGAACGGGAAAAGTTCAACGGCGAAACATGGCTTGGCGTCAAGCAGCACAACGAAGTGCGCGGCACCTATGAAGGCTTCATAAAGCAGGTGCAAATCATGCGCGAATTTGCATCCGGCCGCCCGGAGTCGCTCAAACAGCAGATTCAAAAGGAATTCGGCCTTTCCGATTCGTATATGCAGGAGGTGTTCGGATGAGCAAGATCCCACAGTACAGGCACGAGCTGAAATATTACATCAACCAGGGCGCATACACGTTCCTTTCCAAGAAGCTTTCGCTCACCATGGAGCAGGACAAGTATGCCCGAAAAAATGGCGGAGAATATTTGATCCGCAGCCTGTATCTTGACGACATGGACGATTCCGCTTTCCGCGAAAAGCTGGATGGCATCGACAACCGGGACAAGTTCCGCATCCGCATTTACAATATGTCGGATGCGGCGATCAAGCTTGAATGCAAGCACAAGGAGGGCGGCTACATCAAGAAAACTTCCCTTGCACTTTCCCGGGAGGAATACGAACGGCTCAGAAAAGGGGATTATACCTTCCTGCTGCACCGGCCGGAGCCGTTTGCGCGGCGCATGTTTGCGGAGTTTGCAACAAAGCCGCTGAGGCCCTGCGTGATTGTGGATTATATGCGCGAGGCGTACACCTTCCCCGTGCAGGATGTGCGCGTGACGTTTGACAAGGATGTGCGCACCGGCTACCGCAGCACGGACCTGTTTAACGCGCACATCCCCACATACCGCGTGATCGACGATTACGACATGGTGTTAGAGGTGAAGTTCAACCAGTACCTGCCCACATACATCCGCTCGCTTTTACAGCTTGACGCACATGTGCGCAGCGCGGTCAGCAAGTACTGTTTGTGCAGGAAATTTGAATTGTAAGGCAATTCGGGTCCAATTGATAATTGACAATGCAGGATTGTCAATTATACTGAAAAGCAGGCTGCTGCATAAACTGGCAGGTTGAATTCAGCGAACCGAAGGCAGCAATGCAGAGCGGGCATTTCCCATCGCTCATTGTAATTTGTAAATTGACACGGAGGTTTTCCCATGAACGATTTTTCCCTTTCAGACATTTTCTCCATCACGCTCAACCCGTTGCAGGTGATCACGTCGCTCCTGATCGCGCTTCTGGTCGGCCTTTTCATCTTTTTCATTTATAAGAAGACGTTCGGCGGTGTGATGTATTCACGCAACTTCAACCTGAGCCTCATCATGCTTACGATGGTCACCTCGCTCATGCTCATGCTCATCAGCAACAGCCTTGCGGTTTCCATGGGCATGGTCGGCGCGCTTTCCATCATCCGCTTCCGCACGGCAGTGAAGGATCCGATCGACACCGTGTTCATGTTCTGGGCCGTGGGCGAGGGCATTGCCGTAGGCACGAAGTATTATGACATCGCCGTAATCGCAGCACTTACCATCGGCGTGATCATGGTGGTGCTGACGGTGTTCAAGGGCAAGGCCAGCATGCCGTACCTGCTCATCCTCCATTATCACGAGGGTGCGGGCCAGCAGGTGCGCCAAATGGTGAAACAGCTGCCGAACGCGCGCATGAAATCCAAGACGGCACAGCGTGACGGCATTGAGCTTACGATGGAACTGCGCCTCCGGGAAAACGAGACAGGCTTTGTGGAAAAGTTCCTGCGTGTGGATGGCGTGTATGATGCAACGCTCATCTCCCATCAGGGGGATATCATATCCTAAAACAGCAAAAAAGCACCCCGCCGCAGGCGGGAACGGTCATCTGTCAATCACGTAAGGAGGGGTTCCCTGCGCCATGCACCTTGTAAAGCGCTTCGTTTCTTACTATAAGCCGCACCGGAAGCTGTTTGCCATCGACATGGCCTGCGCGTTCATCGTTGCGGTGTGCGACCTGTTTTACCCGATCATCGCGGGAAACATCATCGACGATTATGTGCCAAACCAGAACCTCAGGCTGCTTCTGATCTGGTCCGGCGTGCTGCTCGGCATTTACCTTGTAAAGGCTGTGCTCAACTACGTCATCCAGTATTGGGGGCACATTGTGGGCGTGCGCATTCAGGGCGACATGCGGCGGGATATGTTCCGCCATATGCAGAAGCTGCCCTTTGCCTTCTTCGATGAAAACAAAACCGGCACGCTCCTTTCCCGCATGGTCAACGATCTGCAGGATGTTTCCGAGCTTGCGCACCACGGGCCGGAGGATCTGTTCCTTTCGCTCATCATGCTGGTGGGCTCCTTCATCATCCTCGCGGGCACGGACCTGCTGCTGACAGTTATCATCTTCGCATTTTTGCCGGTGATGGTGTTCGTTGCATCCAAACTGCGCAAGGGGATGCAGGAAGCCTTCCGCGCCACGCGCGTGGAGGTGGGAGAAGTAAACGCCAACGTGGAAACGGCTATTGCCGGCATGCGCGTTTCGCGCTCTTACACGGCCGCATCCCACGAAAACAGGAAGTTTGATAGCGCGAATGAGCGCTTCAAGCTGGCGCGCGGCCGTGCTTACCGGGAAATGGGCAAGTTCCATTCCAGCATGACGCTCTTCAACGACCTGCTGTACCTGATCGTGCTTGTTGCGGGCGGCCTGTTCTTCTTTTATGGGCGCATCAGCATCGGCGATTTTACCAAGTATATCCTGTTTATCACCATGTTTTTAAAGCCCATCAACCGGCTGGTAAACATATTTGAACAGCTTCAAAACGGCATGACGGGCTTCCAGCGTTTTGTGGAGATCATGGATCAGAAGGACGAAACGGATACCGGCACCATCGAGGCGGATGCGCTTCGCGGCAACATCGTGTTTGATCACGTCAGTTTCCGCTATGAAAACAGCGATGCCAGAGATGTGGAAAGCAAGGTCATCCATGACCTTTCCATGCATATTGAGCCGGGGAAAACGGTTGCGCTCGTCGGCCCTTCGGGCGGAGGAAAGACGACCATCTGCAACCTGATCCCGCGCTTTTATGAAGCGGATGAAGGCACGATTTCCATTGACGGTGTGGATATCCGCGACCTGACGCGCGAATCGCTCCGCCGCAACATCGGCATCGTTGCACAGGACGTGTTTCTCTTCAACGGCAGCATCCGGGAGAACATCGCTTACGGCAACCTGGACGCAACGGATGAGGAGATCGTTGAGGCCGCCAAGAAGGCGCATATCCACGATTATATCATGACGCTGGATCACGGCTATGACACCGGCGTCGGCGAGCGCGGCGTGAAGCTTTCCGGCGGGCAGAAGCAGCGCATCTCCATCGCGCGCGTGTTCCTGAAGAACCCCTCCATCCTGATTCTGGATGAAGCGACAAGCGCCCTTGACAATGCCACGGAGATGCTCATCCAGCAGGCGCTGAACGACCTTTCGCATGGCCGCACCTGCATCGTGGTGGCGCACCGGCTTTCCACCATCAAGAATGCGGATGAGATCATCGTCCTCACCAAGGATGGCATCACGGAGCGCGGCACGCACGAGGCGCTGATCGCCGCGGGTGGCATGTACGCAAAGCTTTACCAGTACCAGTTCCGGGAATAAGGACGCAATCTTTCGGGCGGCAATATGCCGCCCTTTTTTGACGGTTGGAAACGGGCCTTATCTCCGCAGGGATACGGCAATCCCCGGAGAGGAGAGGTTGCGCGGTCTGTCCACAGTACGCAAAGGCCGCACGAATACGGCAATCCCCCGTCAGCGGCTCGCGCCGCTGCCACCCCCTTTTCAGAAAGGGGGCTTTTGGCAAGCTGCAACCAAAAGTTCCTTTTTGAAAGGAGCTGTCGCCGCAGGCGACTGAGGATTAAGGAAGCTGCCCTGCAAAACGGCATGCCCGCGCCCACACCTGCATATGATTCGATATGATGAATTGGCTTTGGGGAATCATGCTCGTTATAGGGCTCATAGCATGCGTGGCAAGCGGAAACGCCGAAGGCGCGATGGATGCAATGCTTGCAGGTGCAGGAGAGGCGGTGACGCTTTCTCTTTCGCTTGCGGGCGCTTATATGCTTTGGATGGGCTTAATGAATGTGGCGAAGGAAGCCGGATTGATCGACGCGCTTGCACGTGCCGTGCGAAAGCCGCTTGCGCTCCTGTTCCCGCGTTCGCCCGGTGCGGTTGCGCCCGTTACGCTGAACCTTGCCGCGAACTTTTTCGGCATGGGCAGCGCCGCTACGCCCTTCGGCCTCGCCGCCATGAAAGAACTGCGCGCCGCTGCCGACCGGGACGGCGTGCCGGAAGGCACGGCTTCCGATGATATGTGCATGTTCCTTTCGCTGAACTCCTCCGCCGTGGAACTTTTGCCCACAAGCGTGCTTGCGCTGCGCGCTGCCGCGGGTTCGCTGGATGTTTACTGCGTGGTGCTGCCCACGTTCATCGCGTCGCTCCTTGCGTTTGCTTCTGCGGTGGCCCTGTGCAAGCTGCTCTGCCGCCGCGCCCCGCAGCGCGGCCGCACCCGGCGGAAAGCTGGAGGGCGCGCATGAGTTATGTGATGCCTGCGCTGATCCTGCTGCTGCTGGGCTATGCGCTCTGCAAGCGCGTGAACGTCTACGATGCCTTTACCCGCGGCGCACAGGAGGCGCTGCCGCTTCTCGTGCAAGTGCTTCCGTTTATGGCGGCTATGCTGATTGCGATGAATCTGTTCCGTTCCTCCGGTGCGCTTTCCGTGCTCATTTCCTGGATTGAGCCGCTTCTCCACCGCCTTGGCCTTCCCGCAGAACTTGTTCCGCTTTTGGTGCTCAGGCCGTTTTCCGGCAGCGCAGCGCTTGCGCTTTTGCAGGATGTGTTTGACAATCATGGCGTTGACAGTTTTCTTGGCCTTGCTGCAAGCTTGATGCTCGGTTCCACAGAAACAATTTTTTATACCGTGGCGCTTTATTTTGGCTCCGTCGGTGTCCGTAAAACCCGCGCAACCGTCGCAGTGGCCCTGCTTTCCGGCATCGTAGGCGCAGCGGCAGCCATCCTTTTTGCGCAGGCGATGCAGTGACGGAAGCGGTTGCGCCCTTTTTTGCGCGCCTTTGATTGCAAATGCAGGGCAAATTTGCTACAATAAAATATCGGTGGGTTTATGCCAACCGAGGGAGGAATCATATGCGAATCGATGTAGTTCCCGTATATGGGAAAATGATAAGCAGCCATATTTCAGGCAGCACGGTCATTGTTGTGGACGTGCTCCGTTCCACAAGCTGCATCACCATGGCGGTGAAGAACGGCGCGGAACGCGTGATCCCTGCGGTCGATCCCGGCGAAGCGGCATCCATTGCAGGCCGCCTCGGCATCCGGGATTGCGTGCTTGCCGGGGAACGCGGCGGCATTAAGCTGCCGGATTTCAACCTGGGCAATTCCCCCGCGGAATATTCCGCGGAAAATGTGCAGGGCAAAACGGTGGTGATCAGCACTTCCAACGGCACAGCCGCCATCCATGGCTCTTCTGCGGCGAAGGATGTGCTCATCGGCGCAATGATTAACCGCACGGCAGTCGCCAAACGCGCGCTTGCGCTCGGCGACGATATCCTGATCGTTTGCGCCGGCACGGACGGAGCGATTTCCGCCGATGACCTGATTGCCGCAGGCGCAATCGCAGATGCGGTATGCCGCCATGCGGCCGGCCCCGTTGAAGCCACAGACATTACAAAGGTGTGCTGCATGCTGTATGCCGACTGGCAGGAGGGCCGGGCGGATCTTTCCGCAACGTTCCACTATGCCCGTTTGGTGCGCCTTGGATTCACGGATGACGTCCGCTTCTGCTTTACGCCGGATGTGACGGATGTTGTGCCCGTTTATGAAAACGGCATTATCCGCTGACCCGTGTGCGGCAGCGTGCACGCGCATATCGCTGTGTTCCAAACCATCGGCCGCATCTTTCGGGAGCGGCCGATTTTGTCGTTTGTTTACAAACTGTCTCTTTACAAAAACGGGAACCTGCTGTACTGTTTCTAAGTACAATACTCAAATGTGTCTCGCGGGATACCGCTGTGCCATAAAAGAACGGAGGTACTTTATGAAAAAGATATTCGCGCTGTCGGTGGCGCTGCTGCTTTGCGCGGCGCTTGCGGCCGGATGCGCTGCGGGCAGCAACGGAGGCCTTGCGCCTTCCGAAAGCCCGGTTCAAATTCCGAATCCGGTAACGGAGGTGGAAAGCGCGGAAGCGTTTGCAGATCTTGGCGTTTCCATTGATGCGCCGCAAAATACGGGGGAGGTTTCCTATTCCATCATCGGCGGTACAGTCGCTCAGGTGGGTTTCACGCTGGATGGCCATGCGTATACCTACCGTGCCGCAAAGGGCGAGGAGGATATTTCCGGCGTATACGAAACGTTTGCGGAGGAAGCGCTCAGCGTCAACTGGGAATTTGAGGCCAAGGGCGTTTCTGCCGACATTAAAACGGCGGAAGGAGGAGGCCGCCTCGCTACATGGTATGAAGCGGGCGCAACCTATTCCCTTTGGACGGAGGATGGCGTGAGCGATGATGCAATGTCCTCGCTTGTGCTGAAACTCGTCGTGCAGCAGGGGCTTGCAGATGCAGAGCGCGAACCGTTCAGGCCCATCGATTTCCTTGCGGACGGAAAATGTGAGGCAGACCTTGACGGGGACGGCGTTTCCGAAACGGTCACGCTCGTTACCACCACGGATGAATATGATTGGATGCGCAATACCATCACCGTTACTGCGGCGGATGGAACCGTGCATGAGCTTCACGTTGGCGAAGAGGAGTGGCTTACAGAGATCCAGATTGTAACCGCCCTGCAGGTGATCGATCTCGACCCAAACGACGGGCTTTTGGAGATTGTGCTTTCCGGCGATTATTGCTCCGCCGATTACGCAACGCTCATCTGCCGTTTTGACGGAACGCAGCTCGTGCTTTCGCGCTATGAGGAGCCGCGCGACGGCGGAAACTACAGCGGGCTGCGCGGCGCGTTCCAGGGTGTGGATGAAGATGGCGTTGTCACCGTGGCGGATCACATCGATATGCTCGGCACATGGTGGGGCGCGCGGCGCTACACGCTTACAGGCGACGGGGCGTTCATGTTCACTCCCGTTCAGGGTGAGCTTTGGCAGCGCACGATTGATAATCTGGACGATCCGGAAAACTGGACGGGCGAGTATGGCCCTGCTCTTGAGACAAAGGCGGAGCTTCCCGTAACGTTGGATGGAAGCGGTGAAACCACGCTGCCCGTTGGCACAAAGCTCATCATTACCGCAAGCGATGAAACCTCTACCGCACGCTTTGCGCTGCAGGATGGCCGCACCGGTTCCATTGCGTTCACACGCAATGCAGACGAATGGGTTGCGCGCATCAACGGCGTGGAGGAATCGGAGTATTTTATAACTGTACCCTATGCGGGCTAAGCGGAATAACGCGCATAAATGAGCGGCCTTTTGGCCGCTCATTTCAAATGCGGGCTTGTGATTTTCCCCGCAATCCACTACAATAAGGCCGTGACACCAATCGAGCGGCACAATTTCAACCAGATTTCAAGGAGAATACCGCAATGCTTGACCTGATCCTGAAAAACGGCCTGGTTTGTGACCCGGCAAACAGCATCCAAAGCATCCTGAATGTGGGCATCCGAAACGGCCGTATCGCATGCCTTACGAGCGAATCGTTTCCCGCTGCTGCGGAAATCGACTGCGCTGGGCACATCGTGTCCCCCGGCTTTGTGGATGCGCATTCCCATGAGGACGACCTGCGCGCGGGGCATATCGAGGCCGACATTACGCTGCGGGCACTCCGCCAGGGCGTTACCACGCTTGTGGCCGGCAACTGCGGCGATGCGCCGAGCGATCTGCCCGCCTACTGCGCAGCCTATGATGGAAAGCAACCCGTTAACATGGCCCTGCTTGCCGGGCATACGACAATTCGCAGGCTTTGCGGCGCGCGAAATAAGTATGCTCCCGTGGACGAAGCGACCCTTGCCGCCATGTGCGAAACATTGGAACGGCAGCTAACCGAAGGGGCGAAGGGCCTTTCCATGGGCATACGCTATGAGCCCGGCATGACGCTTGGCGAAATGTGCGCCATGGCGGCGGTTGTAAAGCGTTTTGGCGGCGTTCTTGCCGCCCATGTGCGCGGGGATGCGTTTGAAATTTATGACGCGATTGAAGAATTTCTTGAAATTGGCCGTCGCACGGGCGTTCGGCTGCAAATTTCCCACATCGGCAGCATGGCGGCTTACGGCCAGATGGCGGAGGTGCTTTCCTATGTGGATCGCCGCGCCGCAGCAGAAGGCCTTGACGTAAGGATCGACTGCTACCCGTATGATGCGTTCTGCACAAGCATCGGCGCAACGACGTATGACGATGGCTTTTTGGATCGCTACCATGATGTAACGCGCATCGAACTGACCGATGGCGAATACAAAGGCTTCATCCCGAACATGGAGGTGTTTGAGAAGGTGCGCCGGGAGCACCCGGAATACCTGACCATCGCCCATGTGATGAACGGCGCCGAGGTAGATATGGCGCTTACGCATCCGCGCACCATGCTTGGCAGCGACGGCGTTCTGCTTAACGGTGCGGGCCACCCGCGTGCGGCGGGCGCGTTTGCCCGCTTTCTTGCACAATATGTATTTGAACGCAAGCTGCTTTCGCTGAACGAAGGCATTGCAAAGACCACGTGTGAAGCTGCGGCGCGCTTCGGCCTTGACCGCGGTACGCTTGGCATAGGGCGCGCGGCGGATGTAACCGTGTTTGACCCGAAGCGTTTGAAGGACAAAGCCACCTTTGCCGAACCCGCCCTCCCGCCCGAGGGTGTGCGGCTGGTGCTGCTTGGCGGCGTAGTCGCGCTGCAGGATGGGAAAGTGCTCCACACGGATTTGGGAAAAATTCTTTGATGCTGAAGGCGCGGGAACTTTCCCGCAGCTTTTACGGCCGCGCGAAAGGCGCAGGCGGCAGAGGAACCCCCTCAAAAAAGCAACGCTCTGGCGGGGCGGCCATTGGCCGCCCCGCCAGAGCGCTACGGCACAGTTTCTCTTACTTATGATTGGTTGATGGCGGAGTCGCAGAACAAAAACGGATAAAATATTGTTTGAAGTGCAACAAAACAACGCTTTGATTTGTATTATAGGCAGCATGATGCAAATTACGTTTTCGCATCATGGAAAGGAAGGAATTGTTTTGAACACACAAGCCATACCAATGCCAATGGGCATGAGGATAATCCGGCTGCTTTATTCGATGCTGCTGAGAGCCGTCGCGCTGTTTGAATGTGAATCCGCTTCCGCAAAGCTTACAGTTTGCGAAAGCCCGGCAGCTATGCGAGCCGAAAACGCATTGAAACAATATGGCAATGCCTTGCTTCGGCTGGCCTTTTCGTACTTGCATAATATTCAGGATGCAGAAGATGCCCTTCAGGATGCGCTGATACAATACATGCGAAAAGCACCGGAATTTGAAAATGAAGCACACGAAAAGGCATGGCTGATAAGCGTAACCAGCAATATCTGCAAAAACAAGCTGCGGCACACGAAACGGCTCCGGGAAGATGAGCTGAGTGAGTTCATACCCGATGAGCGGGAAGCCGACGACCTTTCATTCGTATGGCAATGCGTAAAGAGCTTGCCCGAAAAATACAGCGAAGTATTGCATTTGTTCTATTATGAAGGGTACAGCACGGCTGAAATCGCTGGGATGCTATCTAAAAACGAATCGACGGTGCGCTCTTTGCTGATGCGGGGCAGAAGCATGATGAAAGCCACATTGGAGGACATCTATGGATATGAGGAATAAACAAAAAGGCGGATATGATGTGCTTATGGACCATATAACAGTCACGCCCGAGATGGCGGAACGCATCACGCGCAACCTTCAAAAAGAGGCCGCATCCCACAAGAAAAAGGCGCTGCACGGGCACATGCGCTGGGTTGCAGGCATTGCCGCATGCGCTGCTGTGGCGATCCTTTGCATCGCGTTGTTGCCCATGCTGCAGGCTCCGGACGATCATCCCGGCTCACTCGTAGGAATACCTTTGCCTCCGCAGCACTTCGAAAGCCTTGAAGGCGCTCTGGCGGAACTTACATATGAGGCGCAGCTGCCTTCCTCGATGCCGGAAGGCTATGAGCTGTCCGGCTGTATGCTGTATGAAGGAGCCATGCTGCAGCTTACATATACAAACGGGGAGAACAGCATCGTTTACCGAACGGCGGAGGGCAGCAACGACATCAGCGGCGAGTATGAGCGGTATTCGGAAGAGACAACGGTCGAAAATGATGCGGGTGTGAGCATCGCGCTGAAAGGGAATGCCTCCGGCTACCATTCGGCGCGTTGGACAAACGGTGGCATGGCCTATTCGCTGCATTCCGATGTTCCGCTTTCAGAATCCGAGCTGCTGAGGATCGTCAACAGCGTGCAGGAAGATTAACATAAACAAAACCGGGCCTCCGTGCCGGGTCGCTTTACCGCGCCCCGGCATTTCTGTTTCCGAGGACGCTGGCCACAAACAGCTTTTTACAAATTTTTGCCAACCGCGCAACATTCTGGTGGGAGTGGTTGTATATATGGCAGAACGGTTGATGAAAGCAACCCCAAATGTTTTTTGAAAGGACGAAGAAAAATGAAACGGATTATTGTGCTTGTGTTAGCATTGACTACCCTCCTGTGCGTTGCGGTGCCGGCATTCGCTGCCGAGCGCTCCAGCGGAATCATTGTTGACGGAAAGACCGAACGCGCCACATCGTATGAGATTATTGTTGACGGAAAGTCCACGCGCGCCATGGCGGTTGCTGAGGAGGGAACGGTAATGGTTCCCATGAAAGCTGTGGCCAAGGCGCTTGGGTATAAAATCAGCTATAATGCATCGGAAAGAGCGTACCATTTGGAAAATGGGAAGCGTGCCTGCGATATCTTTCTGAACAGCTCCGTATATGCGGTATACAGCGTTGGCTGCATCGGCATGGCCGCCCCCGCCGATCTCGGTTCCAAGCCGCTGCTCATATCCGGCACCGTACATGTACCGGTGAAGCTTTTCCAGGCACTGTTGGGCAACGGGGATAAGGCAGTTAAAATTGAGGGAGAATGCCTGTATATCAACACCAAGTCCCATGACGATGACCGTGAGCCGGATGTTAAGCCCGGCCAGTACACGATTAGGGTAGACGGCAAAAAGCTCAAAGAAAAGGGATACATGAAAGAAGGTACGGTAATGGTTCCCCTGAAGAGTGTCGCAAGAGCGCTGGGCTACCGGGTGAGCTACAACAGCAGCGCCAAGCGCTATCAGCTCAAAGGCAAGCTCAATGTCTGTTCTGTGGAATTCGGAAGCAGCATTTACACCATGCACAGCACGAATGCAATCGGCATGTCGGCTCCCACCGACCTTGGCTCTGAACCCATGCGGCTCAACAAAGTCACCTATGTGCCCGCAGAGCTTTTCCGGATGCTGCTGGGCAATGCTGAAGGCGCGGTGACAATCTCTGACAAACGGATTGACATTGAAAAATAAATATCGGTTCTACAAAGCCGAATATATAAATGAAAAACGTAAAAGGCATCCGTTTGGATGCCTTTTTAATGGTGGAGATAAGGGGACTCGAACCCCTGACTTCTGCATTGCGAACGCAGCGCTCTACCAACTGAGCTATATCCCCAAAATTCAGTTTTGCTTCACAGCATGGAATATGATACATCAATTCCGGCGAAATTGCAAGATGAAAATCTTCTTTTTTTGTTTCCTCTTGCTTTTTTTCGGAAGAGCGGTATAATTAGTTCGGCACAGAACTAATTGAAAGAGGGGAGCATGCTGCTTATGAATGCACTGGCTGAAACGCTGCTTGCCTGGCAGCGCATGGGGAAGCTTTATACGCGCATGGAGCTTGAAGTCTGCGCCCGCCATGGCCTCACCCGGCTGGAAACGGACATCCTTCTGTTTCTTGCAAACAACCCGGCCTACGATACTGCGAAGGACATCGTAGAAGTGCGTATGATCGCAAAATCCCACGTTTCCGCCTCAATAGAAACACTGCTCGCAAAGCGGCTTATCTTCGCTGTGCCGGATGCGCAGGACAGGCGGCGGGTTCATCTCAGCACGCTTCCCGCCGCAGCGCCCATTATTGCAGATGCGCAGGCCATGCAGCGCGCCTTTTTTGAGCGCCTGTTACGCGGCCTGAGTGAAGCGGAATGCGCGGAGCTTCGGCGGATGCTGGGGATTATTTCTGAAAACATTTAAGGAGAACGCAGGAGAACGTACTTTATGCAGAACGACAATACTTTCCTTGGCACCGAACGGATCGGCAAGCTGCTCTTCCGCCTTGCATTGCCTGCCGTGACGGCGCAGATTGTAAACATGCTTTATAACCTGGTGGACCGCATTTACATCGGCCATATTCCCGAAACGGGTTCCCTTGCCCTTACCGGCATGGGGGTTTGCATGCCGCTGATCATGCTGATCTCCGCATTTGCGGCGCTTGTGAGCATGGGGGCTGCCCCACGCGCTTCCATCCGCATGGGAGAAGGCGACTATGCCTCTGCGGAACGCATTCTTGGGAACAGCTTTACGCTGCTGCTGCTCGTTGCGGCTGTGCTCACCCCTGTGTTCACCATCTGGCGGGATGAGCTGCTGCTCGCATTCGGCGCAACGGAAAACACCATCCAATTCGCAAGCGAATACATGGGTATTTATGCGCTTGGCACCGTTTTCGTGCAGCTTGCGCTGGGCCTCAATGCGTTTATTACCGCACAGGGCTATGCAAAGATCAGCATGTTTACCGTGCTCATCGGCGCAGCGTGCAACATCGTGCTGGATCCCATATTCATTTTCGGCTTCAATATGGGCGTGCGCGGCGCAGCACTTGCGACCATCCTTTCGCAGGCGGTATCCGCGGCATGGGTGCTCGCGTTTCTGTTTGGCAAACGCACTACGCTGCGCATCAAGGCGCAGAACATGCGCCTGCATGCAAAGCTGATCCTCCCCTGCGTGGCGCTCGGCCTCGCGCCGTTTATCATGCAATCCACGGAAAGCGTGCTGAATATTTGTTTCAACACCTCCCTGCGCAATTATGGCGGCGACCTTGCCGTCGGCGCAATGACAATCCTTTCGAGCGTCATGCAGTTCGCGATGCTTCCCTTACAAGGCCTGACGCAAGGCGCGCAGCCCATCATCAGCTATAATTTCGGCGCGCAAAACCGCAGCCGCGTGAAGCAAGGCTTCTTGCTGCTGCTGAAATGCTGCGTTACATATTCCTTTGCACTTTGGCTTGCTGTGATGCTGGTGCCCCAAGTATTTGCGGGCATGTTCACGCCGGATCCCGCGCTCATTGCGTATTCCGTATGGGCGATGCGCATCTATATGGCGGTTACGCTCATCTTCGGCGTGCAGATCGCCTGCCAACAGACGTTCATCGCCATCGGCAATGCGAAAACTTCGCTCTTTCTCGCCTGCCTGCGCAAGCTGATTCTGCTCATCCCGCTCATCTATATCCTGCCGCAGTTCTTCGGGGATCAGGCAATGGCCGTTTACCTTGCGGAGCCTGTGGCGGATCTCATCGCAGTGAGCGTGACCGCGATCCTTTTTGCAAAGCAGTTTAAGCGGGCGCTTGCAAAACTGGAGGCATAGCCTGCTGAAAAAACGAGATCAAAGGGGGATGCGCGGAATTCAAACCGTGCCTCCCCCTCACTTGTTTTTCAGGCGCTGCTGCGCCGCCTGCTCAGATGGCCCGCGTATACTCCGCAAGCCATACCCGCTCGTCCGCATCAAGATGCGGGGCGAGCGTTTCATACACCAGCGCGTGGTAAGCGTTGAGCCGTGCCCGGTCGGTTTCGTTGAGAAGCGATGGTTCCACCGCGTCAAGGTCGATGGGCACGAGCGTAAGCGGCTCGAAATACAGAAATTGGCCGAACGCATTCTTTTCACCCTTGCGGCAAACGAGCTCGTTTTCAAGGCGGATGCCGTGCTTGCCCGCAATGTACACGCCCGGCTCATCGGTCGTGACCATTCCCTCCTCCAGCACGGCGGAATCCGAGGGGTTCTGCCAGCGGAAGCTGTTTGGCCCTTCGTGCACGTTGAGGAGATACCCCACGCCATGGCCGGTGCCGTGCTTGTAATCAAGCCCCTGTTCCCAGAACGGCGCGCGCGCAAGCACGTCGAGATTCGCGCCGCGCACACCGGAAAGGAAGCGCGCCGCGGCAAGGTTCAGCATGCTGCGGAGCACCGTCGCAAAGTGCAGCTTTTCTTCTTCGGTAAGCGGCCCGAGCGCGAACGTGCGCGTGATGTCCGTGGTGCCTTCATAATACTGCCCGCCGGAATCGACAAGCAGCAGGCCGCGTGGCGCAAGGGGCACATCGCTTTCCGGCGTTGCCGCATAGTGGACGATTGCCCCATGCGGCCCATAGCCGCAGATGGTGTCAAAGCTCAGGCCGAGGTTGCCCTCCTGCGCGCGGCGGAGCGACTCGAGATAGTCCGATGCGCTGATCTCCGTCATGGGGATTTTTCCGATGTTTTCTTTCAGGTACCGCATGAACCGCACCATGGCCACCGCATCCTTGATGTGTGCGCGGCGGAGGTTTTCAAGTTCGGCCGCGTTCTTCACAGCCTTCCTGTACACGGTGGGGTTTTCCGCATCCACAAGCGATGCGCCCGCATCCACAAGGCGGGCATACAGCGCATAGTTTATGCGGGGTTCGGAAAGCAGCACCTTCGTGCCTGCGCCGTAGTGTGCAACGAAATCATAAACGCCGCCATACGGCAAAATTTCCGTATTGAGGGAGGCAAGGTGCGCACGCACAGCTTCCGGCAGCTTTCCTTCGTCTGCAAAAAGATACGCTTTTTCCGGTTCGATGACCGCATACGCCAAAAGAACCGGGTTATACGCCACATCATCCCCGCGAAGGTTGAACAGCCACGCGATGTCATCGAGCGAGGCAAGCACATGTGCGGTTGCGGCATGCTCCGCCATCACTGCACGCACGGCGGCGAGCTTCTCCCCCGCCTCCTGTCCGGCATATTTTGTGTCCAACACCCAGGCGGGCCGGTCGGAAAGCGGCGGGCGGTCCGCCCAGATCTCCCCCACAAGGTCGCGCCCCGGCGCAAGTGTGACCTTCCTTTGGGCAAGCTCCTTTTTGAAGCTGAGGCCGGTCGCCGCAGGCACGGTGCGCCCGTCCATGCCGAGCACGCCGCCTTGCGGCAGCTTCTCTTTCAGGTATTCAAGGATGGTGGGAACGCCTTCCTCGCCGGATTTTTGCAGTGTGATGGACGTGCCGCAAAGCTGCTGTTCGCCCTGAAGGAAATATCTTCCATCCACCCAAAGCGCGGCTTCGTGCTCCAGCACAACGAGCGTGCCGGCCGAGCCTGTGAAGCCGGACATGTATGCGCGCGCCTTGAAATGCGCGCCCACATATTCAGAAAGGTGGAAATCATCCGTGGGGATATAATACCCCGCATACCCCGCTTCGCGCATCTTTGCGCGCAGGGCCGCAAGGCGTTGCTCAATCGTCTGCATGAATGCTCCTTTCTTATTTTGGTTTTGTCAGGAAAAACCTTCAGTCCGCTTGCGCGGACAGCTCCTTTGCCAAAGAAGCCTTTTGGATTACCGCTTTCCTTTAAGGCCTCTTTCTGAAAAGGGGTGGCAGCACCGAAGGTGCTGACGGGGTGATTGCCGAATCAGCGCAATCTTTCATTCCCTCGCTTGCGATGCAGGGGCAATCATCGATTGCCCCTGCATGATGAAATGCAATGTTTGTCCTGCCGGCTTTAGCGATGCGGCAGCTCCTGCTTCGCCACAGCGGCGCAGACGAGCTGCACGGCGGCTTCATAATCGCCCATGTCCGCGGTTTCCACGGGGGAGTGGATATAGCGTGTGGGGATGGAGATGCAGCCGGAAAGGATGCCGCCGCGCGTGCGCTGCACCGCGCCGGTGTCCGTGCCGCCCGCACGCAGCACTTCGGGCTGCCAGCGGATGTTCTTCTCATCTGCCGCTTCCATAAGGAACGCGCGCACCACCGGAGGCACGATGACGGAAGAATCCATCACCTTCACCGTTGCGCCCGCGCCGAGCTTTACGCTCATGCGGCCGCACTTGGGCGTGTCGCCCGTGCCGGTCACATCCAGGCTGATGTTCAGGTCGGGCTCGATGGCATAGGCCGCCGCACCCGCGCCGCGCAGGCCGACTTCCTCCTGCACGGTGAACACCGCGTAAACATCGTGCACGTTCTGCATCGTGCGGAAGGCTTCCACCACCGCCGCGCAGGCGATGCGGTCGTCAAGCGCGCCCGAGGAAACGCGGCTGCCCATTTCAACAAAGTTCGTTACATACACCGCAACATCGCCGATCTGCACCTTTGCCTCGGCCTCTTCGCGCGTCGTTGCGCCGATGTCCACAAACAGCTCCGGCATGGTTGCATCCTTTGCGCCATGCTTTTCGGTTTCAAAATAGGTCACGCCGTGCGTGCCGTTTTCAAACTGAACCTCGCGTGCTAAGGAAACGACGGGGTTCACGCCGCCTACGTTCGACACGCGCAGGAAGCCTTTTTCGTCGATGTCCACAACGATGAGGCCGATCTGATCCATGTGCGCGCTGAGCATAACCTTTTTGCCGGAAGTTCCCTTCTTCACGGCGATCAGGTTGCCGAGCGTGTCGTTGTATACCTCGTCCGCAAACGGCTCCACATAGCTGCGGATTACGTCGCTGACCGTCTGCTCCCGGCCGGAGGGGCCGTATGCCGCCAAAATGCTTTTGAGCATATCCTTATCAAACATATTACAACACCTCATCGAATTTTTTGGTCTTCAGGAAGGAATCCGCGAGCTTGTATGCGTTTTCAAAATCGCGGATGGAAGCGACGCTGTTCGGGGAATGGATGTAACGGCAGGGAACGGAAATACCGCCCGCGATGCAGCCGGAAAGCGCCTTGTGGATTGCGCCCGCGTCCGTACCGCCGCGCGTACCCTGGCGGATCTGGAAGGGAATGCCGGCCTCCTCAGCCGTGCGCTTGAGCGCCTCAAACATCTTCGGCCTGACGATGGTGCCGCCGTCCATAAAGGAGATCGCGGGGCCTGCGCCGACCTTGGTCACATGCTGATGGCCTTCGGCCTCCGGCATGTCGTTGGCAGTCGTGCCTTCAAGGATCAGCGCAACTTCCGGCTTCACGTTGTAAACCGCCGCCTGTGCGCCGCGCAGGCCAAGCTCCTCCTGCACGGTGAACACGGCATAAAAATCGCAATCATAGCTGTTTTTCAGCAGCTCCAGCGCAATTGCACAACCCACGCGGTCGTCGAGCGCCTTCGCTTTCATTTTATCCTCGCCGTAGCGCTCCCATTTCGTTGTGAAGGAAACGTAATCGCCGGGGTTCACATATTTGAGCGCATCGGCCTTGTCCTTCGCGCCGATGTCAATAAACAGCTCGTTGTGGCCGAGCACATGGGAAAATTCCTCCCTGGATTGCAGGTGGATGGCCTTTGAGCCGATCACGCCGGGCACCTCGTCCGGGCCGATGACCACGCGCTTTGATACCACAACGCGCGGGTCGATGCCGCCCGCCTGGTATGCAAGCAGGCCGTTGTCCATGGCGCCCCAAACGATCATGCCGACCTCGTCCATGTGGGCGCAGGCCATCACGCGGCGGCCTTCCCCCTTCTTGTGGGCGTACAGGTTGCCCATGGTGTCAACCCAAACTTCATCGGCATATTCCTTTGCGATATCGCGGATATAGCGGCGCACGCGGCCTTCGTCGCCCGATACGCCGTTGAGGTTGCAGAGTGCCTCTAATCGTCCAAGCATAGCGTTTCCTCCCAATCCGCGCCGATGTTCGCGGCAACGCCCGCGATCACCTTTGCGCAGTTTTTCAGCGTATCAAGCGAGATGCATTCAACGCTCGTGTGCATATAACGAAGCGGCAGGGAAATCAGCCCCGTGGGGATACCGCCGCGCTCCACCTGCAGCGCCCAGGCGTCCGTACCCGTGTGCGCAATGCAGACGTCCGTTTCCCAGGGAAGGTTTTGCTCCGTGGCGGACGCCTTGATCTTCTCGAACATTTTGGGGTGGATGTTGCCGCCGCGGCAGACCGATACCTTGTCGAATTCAACATAATCCGTGGGCTTTGCGCCGGGCTGCGGGGCATGGCAAACGTCCATTGCAATGGCCATAGCAGGATGGATATTGTAGCCGCCGGCCTTTGCGCCGCCGCCTGCGGATTCCTCCTGCACGGAGGCACAGAACACCACATTGCAGTGGAGCTTGTAGTTTTTAAGGATGTCCATCGCCTCCAGCATGCAGACGATGCAGGCGCGGTCATCGAAGGTTTTGCCCGCGATGAAGTTGTTCTTGAGCTTCATGGGCGGGAACGGGGCAAAGGTGACGTTGTCGCCCACCTGCACAAGCTCACGCACGCGCTCCACCGGGAGCCCGGTGTCGCACACAAGGTCGTCGATCTTGTATGCCTTATCCTTGTCGTCCGCGTTCTGCAAATGCGGCGGGAGCGCTCCCACCACGGCGGGGAGGATTTCGCGGCCGAACACGCGCACCTCGGAACCGGGCAGCACGCGCGGGTCGACGCCCGCAACCGAGCGCAGGCGCAGCATGCCGTTTTCCTCAATGTCCGTGACCATCATGCCGACCTCGTCCATGTGCGCCATGACGAGCAGCGTCGGGCCGTCCGGGTTGCCGATGCGGCCGTAGGTGTTGCCCATCGCGTCGATCCAGACGTCGTCGGTATGAGCGCGGAAATATCCTTGCACGGCGCGGGACACGGCGGCTTCGCTGCCCGTCACGCCCGGGAGCGTCGTGAGATCGGATATTGCCTTAAAAATATCCATACGCTTTGTTCTCCTTTTTCTGGATTTTCAAGCGGGCCATGCCCGCAAAGAAGTTGGGTTTATTGGATGGTATCCGCTTGGATTTAGCTGCTGAATATAGTATAACACAGCTTTCGGCGCTCCGCAGGGGGGCGAAAAAATATATAACATAACGCTTGGGTATCATCGGTTGGCAAAAACACATACGGTTGTGAAAGGCGGGCATTGCTGCAGCCGTTCGCCGTAGCGCCACTATGCCCGCCGCCTCAAAACGCAAAGGCGGGGACGGCGTTCTGCCCACCGGGATTGTGCGGGCGCCCTGCACGGGCTTGGTTGGCAGCCCGCCCGCCAAAGGGAAGCGGGAGATGCCCTTATGCCTCAGGCTCCGAAATTGTCCTTCATTACCCGCAGCGCATTGCCGTGGGTGATGAGATCCACCTCGCGCGCGGTAAAGGCCTTACTGAGCCCTTCCTCGATCATCGGCATGCCGGCGCAATCCTTGAACTCCAGCTCGCAGCCGATGCCGTCAAAATCGGAGCCAAGCGCGACCGTCTCCACGCCTGCCACATCCGCGATGTGGCGCGCATGGCGCACAAGGTCGGCAACGTGGGTATAGTGCGCGTCATCCACAAGGAAGTCCGCGGAGAAATTAAGGCCTGTCACGCCGCCTTTGTCCGCAAGGGCGTGGAGCATGTCGTCCGTCAGGTTGCGGTAAATGCCGCAGAGCGCCTTCGCATTGGAATGCGAGGCCACGAACGGCTTCTTTGAATACTTCACCAAATCCCAGAAGCCCGCATCCGAAAGGTGGGAGGAATCCGCGATGATGCCGAGTTCGTTCATGCGGGCAAGCGCCTCGATGCCGAAGGGCTTGAGTCCCTTCTCCGGCGCGGTTTTGTTCGGGAACCCCAGGCTGTTTTCGTGATTCCAGGTGATCGTGATCAGCCGCACGCCCTGTTTGTACATTTCGTCCACGCGCTCGAGCCTGCCCTCAAGCGGCACGCCGTCCTCCACGGTGAGCATGGCGGACATCTTCCCCGCCGCACGGTTCTTTTCAATGTCCGCGAAGCTGTGCACAGGCGCAATCAGGTCCGTGTTCTTTGCAAGCTCCGCTTCATAGCACGCAGCCGTCTTTTTAAAATACTCCCAGGGGCCGATTTCCTCTTTTGTGGCCGCATCGTGCGCCGGGGTCGGGATATAGAGCGCAAAGCATTGCAGCAGGCTCCCGCCCTCCCGCATCCGGAGCAGATCCAGGTGGCAATCATTGCTGCGGAGGTTTTTCGCGCCGCAGCTGCGGTAAACTTCGCAGGCGAGGGTATCGCAGTGCAAATCAACAAAGCGCATGTTGCTCATTTGGGTATGTCCTTTCTTATGTGTTGTCTTATTGATTGAGCGCCTCGCGCACGGCGGCGCGGAAGTCGTCCATGGTGCGGTTGTGGAACTGCCACCAGTGTTCCGGGTCCATGTGGCCGGAGGCTGTGCCGCGCGCAAAGCCTTCGCGGTGGCTCACGATTTCGTCCACGGAGATGGTTGGAAATTGGCCGATCAGGAACACACAAAGCTCCACGGCGTTTTGCCAGATTTGATCGAAGTAGGGCTGCTGTGCCGCAGCATCGTAACCCACGATGTCAAATTCCGTCCAATATGCCATATGCGGCGGTTCGCAGATTTCAATGCCGATGTGGTCGTTGTTGTCGCTGCCGCCTGCATGCCAGCCCCGCATATCCCAGGGCAGGTACTGCATCACGCCCGCATCATCCAAAAAGGCATGAACGCATACCTCGCGGCCGTTCTGCTCGCTTGCAGGCTTGTTCCAAAGATCGAACCAGTCCGCAGCGCGGATGCCGGGTTCCGCCGTGCTGTGGATGGTGATGCCGCGGGGCACGATCGTGCGGCCCGCCTTGTAACAATCGTTTTCGGTCATCAGTTTTGTGACGATCTTTACCATGTGCGTTCCTCCTGATTGATGTTTGAGTGGGGATACTTTGCCGCCTCCGGACACCTTTGCGGCGGTTCGGAGGGGAATTTACTTTTGCGGAGCCTCATTCTTCCTGGCCTGAAACAGATTCGGCGCAAGCTGTGCAAGCAGGATCGCCGCAAACACGAGCGCGCAGCCCAGAAGCTCCCGCACCGAAAGCGCCTGCCCAAGCAGTACCCAACCCGCAAGCACCGCGAACACGCTTTCAAGGCTCATCAGCAGCGAGGCCATGGTTGGGCTTGTGTTCTTCTGCGCAATGATCTGCAATGTATAGCCTACACCGGAGGAAAGCACGCCCGCATACAAAATGGGCAGCCATGCGGAAAGGATATCGGGCAGGCTGGGCTTTTCAAAAAGGAACATGGCTATGGCGCAGAGCAGAGAGCAGGTGAAGAACTGGATGCAGGACATGCGAACGCCGTCCACATATGGGGTGAAATGGTCGATCACAAGGATGTGGATGGAGAAGCAGAACGCACATGCAAGCACGAGCAGATCGCCCTTGCCGATGGAGAATTCCTCCGTAATGCAAAGAAGATACATGCCGACAGCCGCGATGAGCACGCTGATCCACACCGCAAGCGGCACCTTCTTTTTGAGAAAGATGCCAAGGATCGGCACGATGATGATGTAAAGCGCTGTGATGAAGCCCGCTTTGCCCACTGTGGTATAGCCAATGCCGATCTGTTGGAGGGAGCTTGCCACAAACAGGGCCGCACCGCAGCATACGCCGCCCAAAATGAGCTTTTTCTTATCCTGCGGCGGCTTGGGGATGGCAAGGCGCGCATTGCGCCGGTCAAAAAAGAGGATGACGGGCAGAAGCGCTATGCCGCCCACAAGCGAACGCACTGCGTTGAATGTGAAAGAGCCTATTTCATTTCCGGCATGTTGGGCGACGAACGCCACGCCCCAGATGAGGGCGGTCAGCACAAGGAGAAGGTTGCTTTGCAAACTTTTTTTGGTGTTCATGATTGAGGGTTCCTTTTTAAAAATAGGGCGTTTTACAAGAAAGTACGCCGCTTGTATTGTATCACAAGCGGCGTGTTCCCGCAATTCGGGCAGGGAAAATGAGGCGTTAAGAATCGGCGTTTTCCGCAAAGCAGGAATGAAGGATTCCCGGGAACACGGCTGCGCGCACGCGCTTGCGGTAAGCGCGCTCCCCCGCCTCCCGCCCGCCCATGAGCGATTTGTTTTGCAGCGTGTTATCGCTTACGCTGAAGAGCGCAGCCATGCGGTACCCGGCAAGCTCCGCCGCGCGGAAGGCCGCGGCCGTTTCCATCTCCACAGTGTTGCAGCCAAAAGCGAGGATTTCATCGATGCGGGAAAACTGGGCGAAGATCGTATCAATGCTGAAGTTGCGCGCCACATGGAAGCCCACGCCCTCTTCCCCCGCGATGCGTTTCGCGGTTCGGATGAGCCGCGCGTTAAGCGCTGCGTCCGGGTATGCCCGCATCCCGAAGGGATCGTTTTGCGCGAGCGTGCCGGGAAGCAGATAGCGGCTTGTGCCGTCGCCACAGACGGAAGATTCCGGCACGACGATATCGCCAAGGCGCATGGCGGGGTCCAGCGCGCCCACAGAGCCGATGAATAGGCATGCTTCGCATGCTGTGAGCCCAAGCGCCAGCGCCACATCCGTGCACACGGGCGCGCCGATGTGCGTTTTGATAAACGTGAGCGGCTCGCCCTGCGGGGGCTCCACCTCCCACACCATGGTTTCCGCATTGGGTACGGGGGAAATGTATTCCGCCCGCCCGAAACAGGCGGGATCGAACATGGAAGGCTCCCACCAGGGGGCGAGAACGACATGCCGGCGGATGCGCTCCACCGGGACGCCGAGCGTTTCTTCCACCGCGCCAGCAGGCTCAGCACCATAGCGGGCCATGCCGTCGAGCAGGGTTTGGTACAGGGGGTGGTGCTGCTTCATTGGGAGGCCTCCTTTTCTCAGAGCTTTTTGAACAGCCGCGCGCTCCAGAACTCCATGCCGAGTTCGTCGATGTAAAAATGCAGGGTGCGTTTATAAGCTTTTGTTGCGGCGCTAAGAAAAATATGCGGCATGCGGGAACAGGAAGGGCGGCCTTTGGCCGCCCTTCCTGCAATCACTTATGCCTGCACGGATTTCTTGAGCTCTTCCTCTTCCAAAATGCGGTAGGCAACCTTGCCCACGAGCGTTTTGGGGAGTTCCGCGCGGAATTCGATGTCATACGGCATGGCGTATTTGGCGACATGCTTGCGGCAATAGGCGATCAGCTCCTGTTTGGTTTCCGCAGATGCTTCAAAGCCGGGCTTGAGCATCACGAACGCCTTCACCTTCTGCATTTTGAGCGGATCCGGCACGCCGATAACGCAGCTCATGTGCACCGCGTCGTGCGCATCGAGGATGTTCTCAATCTGGGAAGGGTACACGTTGTAACCGCTTGTGACGATCATGCGCTTGATGCGCTGGCGGAAATAAATGAAGCCGTCCTCATCCATCTTGCCAAGGTCGCCCGTGTGCACCCAGATCATGCCGTCCGCATGGGTGCGCAGGGTGTTCGCCGTCTCCTCCGGATGGCCGACGTATTCCATCATCACCGTGGGGCCGGAAAGGCAGATTTCGCCTTCTTCGCCGTATGGAAGCTCCTCCTCCGTGCCAACGCGGACGATCTTATAGAACGTATCCGGGAACGGGATGCCGATGCTGCCTTCGCGGGACATGTGGTATGGCGTCAGACAGCTCGCGGTAACGCACTCGGTCGTGCCGTACCCCTCGCGCACCTCAATGGTGGCCTTGTGTTCCTTAAGGAATTTGTCAAAGCGCTTCTTGAGCTCCACGGAAAGCGAATCGCCTCCGGAGAACACACCCTTCAGGCAGGAAAGGTCAAGATCCTCCAGACCCGGGAGGCGCAGCAATGCTTCATAAAGCGTGGGCACGCCCGCAATGAAGTTGGGCTTATGCTTCTTCAGCAGCTCGGCATAGGTCTGCGGCGTGAAACGCGGGATCAGGATGCAACGGCCGCCGTTCACAAGCATGGAATGAATGCTGACGCCAAGGCCGAAGCCGTGGAACATGGGCATGATGGCGAGCATCTTGTCGCCCGGCTGAAACATGGGGTTCGTGGCAATGATCTGTGCGCCGAGGGCATTGAAGTTGAGGTTGGAAAGCAGGATGCCCTTCGTTACGCCCGTGGTGCCGCCGCTGTATAGGATCACCGCGCCGTCTTCCGCCTTGCGGGGGCGGATGTAGTTGCCGCGGAAGCGCTCCCCGTTTTTCAGGAAATCCTTCCAGAACACAACGGGAGCGTTTTTGGGGACGGGCGGGTATTTACGCCCTTCGGTGAGCTTGTAGCCAAGCTTCATAACGGGGTTCAGCGCATCCGCAACGCTTGTGATGATCAGATGAGGCAGATCCACATTCGCGCGGATGGATTCAAACTTGCCATAAAACTGATCGAGCGTAATGGCGGCGACGCTGCCGGACTCCCTGATGTAGAACTCGATCTCGCCTTCGCTTGAAAGCGGGTGGATCATGTTGGCGATGGCGCCGACAAGGTTCACCGCATAAAACATCGCAACCGTCTGCGGCACGTTCGGCATGCAGATGGTGACGCGGTCGTTCTCGCGCACGCCCATAGCCATGAGCGCACGGGCGCAGGCGCGGATTTCCTCCGCCGCTTTTTTATAGGTTGTCTTGCCGCCCATGAAATCCCAGGCGATGTAATCCGGATATTGCTCCGCGATTTCGAACACGGCCTCGGCCATGGTTTTTTTGGAATAGGTCAGCGTTGCGGGCACGGCGTCATAGAAGCGCAGCCAGGGCGCCTGAACGATACAGGTTTTGGTTTCGGGAGCAGGGCGCACGGCCGCTGTAGTATAATTGCTCATAAAATTAATATTCAACCTCCTGATTGGCGGGAAGCTCCAGCAGTTCCGGGTTTTGCAGAAGATGCTTCAGGAGCCGGATGGATTTGGAATAATAGTAACCGTCTGCGATGCGCTCATCCAGCGTGATGCCCAGCTTGAGCGTTTCGCGCATTTCAACCTTGCCTTCCGCGTCATGATAGGGCATGAGGTGCTTTTCGCCGATCGTTACGAACAGGGAGTTGGTGCCCCAGTTGTTCAGGTGATGATATGCGGCGTTGAGCTTGATGGAGCCAAGGTTGGAAAGGAAGATCGTGGCATAATTGGGATCGGTCTTGACAAGCGAGAGCGGCACGCGGCCATAATAATCCAGCCTGTGCAGGATCTTGATGATGATGCGCAGGATCCAACGCGGGAATTTGAGCAGCATATCCATGCCGTCCGTTGAATTATCGGTGGCATTGGTTCCGCGATAGGTATGGATTTCCTTGTAAAGCTTCTGATGCACATCGTTGATCGTGTCCTCCGGCGCAAAGTAGAGGAACGCGAGCGATTCATGCGATTCATCGTTGAACTGCTTTTTGATGACGAACGATGCCGTTAAGCAGTTGCGCATATACATGCGGTTGCCCTGCACGAAGCGGTTCATGCGCGGGCGTAGCGTAACGGTTTTTACAATCGCTGCAAGGATTGCATGGAAAAACGTGTACCTGAATTCTGGGTTTTCGCTGTTTTTCTTCTCGAGGAACGCATTGAGGTTTGTAAGATCAACCTCCTCCTCGATGAAGGCTTCATTGTCGGCGCGGTTCGGGAACAGGTATGGGGTGAACCCGTGCAGTGCATCGAGGTCACGCAACCAATACCCGTCCCGGCGGTCGCCATGCCGCCGTTTTCGGGCTTCCATGTTATGAGTCCTCCATAAAATAAAAATATAATACCCTGGCGCTGCCGCGCCCGTGCGCAGGGAAAGAAAAAAGATGATTCCCACGCACATACTATAACATGATGATTATATTCCAAAACGCAAAAAAAAGCAAATCCCGCCTTTTGGCGGGAAAACTGGGTGTAAAAAAAGGCGTGCCTTTGGCCGGCAGGCGCCGGGAATCAATACTCTTCCCGGTCTGAACGATCCGTAAACTTGGTGTACTGCTCCAGCCAGGAAAGATAGACCGTGTCCGTGGGGCCGTTGCGGTGCTTGGCAACGATGACTTCCATCGTGTTGTCGTTCTCCGCTTCAACGTCCCCTGCCTCCGCGTAAACGGCCGGGCGGTACAGCAGCATGATCACATCCGCATCCTGCTCGATGGCGCCCGATTCGCGCAGGTCCGCCATGATAGGCCGGTGCCCGTTGGAGGTGCGCGATTCCGGGCCGCGCGAAAGCTGCGAAAGCAGGATGATCGGCACGTTCAGCTCGCGCGCAAGGATTTTCAGCGAGCGGGTTACATCGGAAATCTCCGTGGCGCGGTTATCGGAATTGCCGGCGGTTTTCATGAGCTGCAAATAGTCGATCACGATGAGATCCAGCCCGCCGCGCGATTTTTGTTTGCGGCAGCGGCTGCGGATCTCCGCAACGGAAACGCCCGCCGTATCATCGATGTAAATGTTTGTAGCGGAAAGATCCGCGAGCGCGGTGGAAAGCTCGATAAGATCCGCATCCGTGGTGTTGCCCGTGTTGACCCGCTGCATGTCCACGCCTGCGTTTGCGCAGAGCATACGCCGCACAAGCTGTTCGCGGGACATTTCCAGGCTGAAGATGCAGATTGTTGCCCCTTTGAGCGCGGCGTTCTGCGCAACGTTGAGCGCAAAGGCCGTTTTGCCCATGGAAGGCCGCCCCGCCACGATGATGAGGTCGCTGCGCTGAAGGCCGGAGGTGAGCTTGTCGAGATCTGTAAAGCCCGTCGTGATGCCGGAGAGTTTCCCTTTGAGCGCCATCAGCTCGCCGATGTGAAAGTAGGTGTCCATCGCTGTCTTTTCGATGTGCACAAGCGTGTCCTCGGATTTTTTCATCGAAATGTTGAAGATACGCCGCTCCGCATCGTCCAGCATGTCGCCGACAGGGCGTTCGCCTGTCTGCGCATCCTGAACGATGTCCGTGCCCGCGCGGATCAGCTGGCGCATGACGCTGCGGTCCTCCACGATGCGGATGTAATGCGAAACGTTTGCGGCGCTCGGCACAAACAGCGACAGCTCCGTAATGTAGCTGACGCTGCCCACGGCATTGAGCTTGCCCTCGCGCTCCAGCGCATCGATGAGGGTGACGCTGTCCACCGCATTGCCGCGGTTGTAAAGCTGAAGCATGGCGGTATAGATGTCCTGGTGTGCAGGCAGGTAAAAATCCTCGGGCTTGAGCGCCTCGCACACAAGCTCCGCCGCTTCGCGCGAAATCAGCATGCCGCCAAGCACGCTTTTTTCCGCCTCCAGGCTGTGCGGCAGCATCCGTGCCGTTGCTTCTCGTTGTTCCATGGGGAATCCTTTCGTTCGGATAAAAAGTAAGCGGGAGTAGGGACAATCCTCAGTCCTTCTGCGCTGCCAGCACCTCTACGCTGAACTTCGCATCGGTGTTTTCGTACATGTGCGCCGTAACCTTGACGATGCCAAGGCTCTTGATGGGCTCTTCCAGACGGATTTTTTTCTTATCCACCTCAATGCCGTGCTGCTGTTTGAGCGCATCCGCGATTTCGGCCACGCCGATGGATCCGAACAGCTTGCCGTTTTCGCCTGCCTTTGCATATACTTTTACGGTCAGGCCGCTCATTTCGTCCGCGAGCTCCTTTGCACGCTGGCGCTGCATATCAAGGCGGTGCTTGTCCGCGCCCTTTTTGACCAGAGCGGCGTTGATGCTATTGGCATCTGCAGGGATTGCAAGCCCCTTGGGGAGAAGGAAATTGCGCGCATAGCCATCGCTCACGTTGGCGATCTCGCCCGCTTTGCCGGTTCCCTTCACGTCTTTCTGTAAAATCACTTTCATTATGTTCCGACCTCCTTTAAATAGGTTTGTATGCTTTCTGTGAGCTTTGCTACGGCCGCGTCCATCGTCGTGCCGTGCAGCTGCGCGCCGGCCACCGTCAGGTGCCCGCCGCCGCCGATGCGCTCAAGAATAATCTGCACGTTGATGTCCCCAAGGCTCCGCCCGCTGATCATGACCGTATCGCCCATGTCCGCAAGCACGAAGGACGCTTCGATCCCCTTGATGGAGAGCAGCGCATCCGCTGCCTGCGCCGCAATAAGAGAGCCGTTTACCACATCCGCCGGGCAGGTAGAAATGGCGATGCCGTGTTCCATCACAAGCGCGGTTTCCACAACGCGCGTCCTGTCCCGGAAGGTCTGCATATCATCCTGATACATCAGCTTTACAAGGTTGTTGTCCGCACCGCCCTTGCGCAGGTATCCCGCCGCTTCAAAGGTGCGCGCGCCCGTGTTGAATGCAAAGCGTTTGGTGTCCATTGTGATGCCGGCGAGCAGGGCGCTGCATTCAAAGGCCGTGGGCCGCAGATGGTCGTCGAAATACTGGAGCACCTCGGTGACCATTTCGCAGGTGCTGGAAGCGCCTGCTTCCAGATAATTGAGCGTGGGGTTTTGCAGGGAGTCCACGCTGCGGCGGTGATGATCGATAATCACGGTTTTGCCTGCCCGCTCATAGAGCTCGGGATCCAATACGGAGCTTTCACGCTGCGTATCCACAATGATAAGCACCGAACCCGGCCGGAGCATCTGCACGACCTGCTCCGGGGTGCGGATAGAATCATGGTAAAGCTTATTGGAGCGCATTGTGTCGATTGCACCGTCGATGGTGGTGTTGGGCTCATCCAGCACGAGGTACGGCTTGCATCCAACGCCCATCGCGCAGCGCATCAGGCCGAGCGCCGCACCGATGCAATCCATGTCCGGATAGCGGTGCCCCATTACGAACACCTGATCCGCGCCCTCCATCAGTTGGCGCAGCGCTTTTGCAAACAGACGCGCCTTCACGCGGGATTGCTTGGTTGTTGCAACCTGCCGCTTGCCGCCATAAAACGCATACTGTGTGCCGCGCTTAACAACCGCCTGGTCGCCGCCCCGGCCGAGCGCAAGCTCCATGCCCTGCCGCGCGGATTCATCCGCCTGGGCGATGCGGTTTTCCACGCCCACGGCGATGGAAAGCGTAACCTGCTGCTCCGTGCCGGTTTCGATGCCGCGCACGGCGTCAAGCAGGGAAAAGCGCTGCTTTTCAAGCTCCGCGATGCGCTTTGCCTCGAACACGACGAAAAAGCGGGCGTTTTCGTAGCGCCGGTATGTGCCTTCAATCCCCGTCACAAATTCGCTCACAAGCCGTTCCACTTCTGCGAGCACCGCGTTGCGGTGAAACTGTTGATCGGCGTTCAGCTCGTCGTAATTGTCCACATAAATGAGAGCCACGGTCGGCATCTGCTCCTCATACAGGCGGGAATAGTGCAGCGCTTCCGTGCGGTCGATCCAGTATTGGAACACGAGCCGGCGCGCATTTGGGTTTTCGCGCTGCACGGGCACGCTCATCATCTGGAAGTTTCTTCCGTTGATTTCAAAGGGCTGCGCCTGTGTGGGGAAGCGGGTTTCCAAACCCGGCACAAGCTTCGTGATGTCCTTCCCGCTGTAAATATCATGGAATGCCGCATTACCCCACAGGATGCGCCCCTCGCTGTCAAACAGCAGCGCGGGAATGCCGATGCTGTTCATGATCTGTGCAGAAGCGGAAGTGTTTTCCAGGAAGATATCGTCCATGGCCGTGCGCACATCCCGCCGCAGCGCGCGGAGGGAAAGCAGCGCGCCGAGAAGCGCCAGAAGCGCCGCAAGGCCAAACGCCAGCCCAAGCCAAAGCGGCCGCATGATGGCCGCCAGAACACCGCACGCCAGGCATGCTGCCGCGGCGAGCAGGATAATCGGGATCTCCGGCTTTCTGTTCATGTTCTCCGCTCTCCTTGCAAAGAAAAAAGTTAACGCTGCCCCTGATCGTCCCGCGGGCGGAAGCGCCGCCTGAGCCGCGAGATGCGGTCGACCAACCCAAGGATCAGGAGGAAGATGGCGCTGTACGGGAACAGCATCACGATGCAAACATAAAAAAGCGCGCGGCGCAATTTCCCGTTGCCGCCCGTGATGCGTGTAAGGAAATCCATAAAACACACACCCATGAGCATGAGCGGCAGGAAAATCACGCATTCTGCGACAACAAATACCGCGTTTGCATTATTGAGTTTGAGCAGCAGCACGAGAAGCGCGCTGACGAACAAAACGGCTGCGCCGATGGTGTAGTTTTTGGAAAGCTGCCAAAGCGGGAACGGCGCCATGGGCTTAAGCTGCGCCTTTGCAGCAAGCGCCATGCGCCTTGCGAGCACAACATCCATAAGGCCGAACGCCATGCCGCAGGATACGATTATGATGCAGGTGATTTCCGGCGCAAGCAGGCTTGCCGCCCGCAGCAGCTCCACCATGGGTTCCGTCGCAGCGGCATCAAAGCCGGCCTGCGCGAACTCTCTGCCGAGGCTTGCCATCGCGTCCGCCAGGGTAAGAAGGGTTTCCTCCATCGCTGCAAACGGCCCTTCCCCCGCAAGCAGGGAAGGCAGGCAGAGCAGGCAATAATAGCCGGCTGCAATCGCCGCGGCCGCGCTGACAGCGGCCGTGCGGTAAGGCTTTTTGAAGCGCAGACAACAGCCCACGCACAGTGAAGCGGGCGCGAACAGGGCAAGCGCATACAGCGTTTGCGTGCTGCCGAAGCACACAAGGAGCACTGCGGCAGCCGTGCCGAGGGACACAGCGCAGCAGATGCCGCCCCAGGCCGCCCACACAAAGCCGAACACTGCGGGCAGCAGCAGGAACAACGTCTCCACATATACGCCAAGCACGGCCGCAAGGCCGAAAAGAACGCAGAGGGCGATCTGTTTCCAGGTTGGTTTCAAATGCTGCTTCAATCCCACAAACTCCCAATTTACTTTATAGATATTTCTTATTATATCGCGCCCACTGGCAATTGGCAATCGGCAAAGACAAGCGGGAAAAAGAAGCGCGGCGCGCTGAATATAGAAGTACGAAAGGTGAAAAATGAAAGGGGCCGCCTCCCCTGCCTTGGATTGAATCAGGGAAGGCGGCCGCATGGGTTTACCGTTTTGTAGTGTGCCTGCGGATCACCGGCGCTTGCGGCTGCGGCCTGCAAACGCAAGGAGGGAGACGCCCGCAAGGAACACGAGAAGAATCATTGCGCTGGTTTTGCCGCCTGTTTGCGGCGGATTCAGCGGAGGCAGGGTTGGCACGGGAACATAAGTCGGGGTCGGGGTTGGAGTTGGCGCGACATAGGTATTTGTTACTGTCGCGCCCGTAGCATCAACGAGGGAGAGCGCCCCAAGATAAAACCAACTCCATGTTTTTTCCTTATAAAATTTCATTGGAATGGAGCGGAAGCAAATTCTTTCGGGATCTCTCCGGAAACCGAGGATTTTGAAAGAAAGACAAATGAATACTCCAATCATAATGATATGTAAGATATGCTTCATTATAATAAACGGCGATCACATTCAGGTTGCATTCCCGGCCTTTGTGACATAAAACCAAAAGTTCACATTTGCGCCATAATTAAAAGGCTGCTCCCAGGAGAGCAGCCTTGACTAACGTTCTTCAAAATTAAGGGTTTGGTTCACTCAGTCCGCCACATAAGGCAGAAGGGCAACGATGCGGGCACGCTTGATCGCGATTGCAAGCTCACGCTGGTGCTTCGCGCAGACGCCGCTCATCCGGCGGGGCATGATCTTGCCGCGCTCGGTGACGTACTTGCGAAGCCTTGCGGTGTCCTTATAATCGATATGGTCAAGCTTATCCACGCAGAAACCGCAAACCTTGCGGCGGCTCTTGCGCGGGCCGCGGGGCCTCATTTTACGTTCCTCCATGATAACACTCCTTTCAGTGATGATCGCATCCGGCGAACGGTTTGCTTAGAAGGGCAAATCGTCGTCGTCCACGTCGGTAAAGCCTTCGGGGGCAACCGCCTGGCTTTCGCCGCCACGGTAGGATTCCGAAGGGGAGGGAGCGCCGCCGTAACCGGCGCCGTCCCTGTCGCGCGGGGTAAGGAATTCAACCTCGTCCGCGACGACCTCGGTCACATACCGCTTTGTGCCGTCCTTGGCGTCATAGCTGCGGTTTTGCAGCTCGCCCACAACCGCCACCTTGCGCCCTTTGGCAAGATACCTGCCACAGAGATCCGCAAGCTGCCGCCAGGCCACGACGTCGAAAAAATCGCTTGCGCGTTCGCCCTGCTGGTTGGCAAAGCGGCGCTGCACCGCGATGCGGAACGTGCAAACGCTCGTGCCGCTGCCGGTGGTGCGCACGTCGGGGTCCTTGGTGAGGTTGCCGATGAGGAAGACTTTGTTCATTGCGATACCGACCTTTCTGCTGAAAAAAACGGTGTGCCGTTACGCTTCCTTGCGAACGACGAGGTAACGAAGGATGTTCTCATCGTTGTTGAAGTTGCGCTCCAGCTCACGGGGGAACTCAGGCGCAGCCGAAAACGTGGTGAGCACGTAATACCCTTCGGTCTTGTAATCGATGGGATAGGCCAAACGGCGCTTGCCCCATTCGTCCACAGACTCGATCTCACCGCCGTTTGCGGTGATGATGCCGGAGAACTTTTCGATGATGGCCTTGATGGCTTCCTCTTCCAGTTCCGGCGTGATCACGTACAGGTTTTCGTATTTGTTCACGCTTTTCACCTCCTTATGGTCTGATGGCGTTGCCCCAAAGGCAACGCAAGAAGCACGCTAGCGCTCTATTATAGCACGTCCCGAAGCGGAAATGCAAGCCGCTTCGGGACGTTTTGAACATTATTTTGCCGGTTTCCGCGCTGCAATCAGGTAGCGGTGCTCCATGCTTTCCACATAGCCACGTTCCGCCAGCTCACATTCGAGCGCGAACAGCTCCTGTTCACAGCGGTCCACGGAAAAGCCCGGAAACTCCCATTCGATCATGTGCGCGTAATATACGAGCGCACCGGTATCATAAAAACGAAGTTTGGGGAAGTATTCCTTTGCATCCAGCACGATAAAGCCGGCATCCGCAAAGGCTTCGCAATCTGCGGACAGATGATGCTCCGGGCAAGGGGGGCGATAATCCCGGAGAAGCCTGCGCGCAAGCAGCGCATTGTTCCGCCCGCCCACCTGCTCGGTCAGGAACACACCGCCGGGCCTCAGCACGCGAAGCAGCTCGTCGGCGCGGTATGCGCCATGGCGGCAAAACGCAACATCAAACGCATTGTCTGCAAACGGCAGCGGTTCCTCTGCGGCGTCGCATTCCTCCACATGGATGCCGAGCGGTGCAAGCTCGTTGCGGTAGCTTTCCACATTCGGCCCCCAGGTTTCCGTGACGGCCGTGTTTTCATAAGGGTGGCGCAGCGAAAGCAGAAACGCGCCGCCCGTGTCCACCTCAAGCAGTTGATCCGCATAATGAAGCCGCCGCTGCACCTCTGCATAAAAATCCCAGGGCAGCGGTTCCTGCTCCCAGCGGCCGTCCAAGTGGGCGAAATCCCAGCCGCTGAACGGGAACGTTTCTTCAAAACGCCAAAAATTATAGAGTTCGTCGCGGGTCATATTTTTCCTCCAATATCGCGTTCACGCTCCGCAACAACATCGGTTCCAACAGGGCGGCTCAGCCCAGCTTTGCAAGGCCGAGCGCAAGGCGGCGGAGCGCCTCGCTGCGCCCAAGCAGCACGGCGATCTCAATCGCCCCGCCGGGTGTGACCTGCTTCCCGGCCAAAGCGATGCGCACCGGCCAGAGCAGCGTGCCGTTTTTCATCCCCTGCTCTGCCGCCATGCCCAGCAGAAGGCCGTGGATGGATTCCTCCGTCCAATCCGGCAGGGCCGAAAGCGCGGGGATCACGAGCGAAAGTACCGCCTTTGCCACCTCCGGGTTGGTCTTGGACTTCTTGTTGGTGAAAAGCTCCGGGCTATAGGTTTCGTCAAGCTGCGCAAGAAAATCCACCATATCCGGGATTTGGGTGAATACCTCCGTGCGCGGCTGCAAAATGCGCGAGAGCACGGCATGATCCATCCCTGCCACGCCGGCCTTTTCATAATAAGGAAGCGCGTGTGCGGTGAACTCCGCGGGGCTGAGGCGGCGGATATATTCCGCATTCATCCATGTGAGCTTGTTCACATCGAAAATCGCGGGGGATTTGCTCATCCCCTCCACGCTGAAAGCCTGAATGAGCTCCTCCATCGTGAAAAACTCCCGCTCGTCGCCGGGATTCCAGCCGAGCAGCGCCACATAGTTGACGATTGCTTCCTTCAGGTAGCCCTTTGCGAGGAAGTCCTCATAATAAGCATCGCCGTCGCGCTTGGAAAGCTTGTGCTGCGCATCGCGCATGATGGGCGTCATGTGGATGTACACGGGTTTTTCCCATCCGAAGGCGTCATAAAGCAAATTATACTTCGGCGTGGAGGCAAGATATTCGTTGCCGCGCATCACATGGGTGATGCCCATGGTGTGATCGTCGATCACGTTGGCGAAATTGTAGGTCGGCATGCCGTCCGCCTTGATGAGGATCATGTCATCCAATTCCGCGCAGTCCACGGCGATGTGGCCGTAAATGATGTCGTCAAACGATGCTTCGCCGGATTCCGGCACATTCTGGCGGATGACATAGGGTTCGCCTGCAGCAATGCGCCGCGCGATCTCTTCCCTGGGCATGTGGAGACAGTGCTTGTCGTACTTAAAGGTTTCGCCGCGCGCGGCCGCAGCCTCCCGGCGTGCATCCAGCTCCTCTTTGGTGCAGAAGCAATAGTATGCCTTGCCCTCGCGCACGAGCTGTTCCGCGTAAGGCAGGTACATATCCTTGCGTTCGCTCTGAATATACGGGCCGTAACCGCCGCCCACATCCGGGCCTTCGTCCCAATCCATGCCGATATCGCGGAGCGTGCGGTAAATGACGTCCGTCGCGCCTTCCACATAGCGCGCCTGGTCGGTATCCTCAATGCGGAGGATGAATTTGCCGCCGTTGTGGCGCGCGAACAGGAACGTGTACAGCGCGCTGCGGAGGTTGCCAAGGTGCATATAGCCCGTCGGGGACGGGGCAAACCGGGTTCTGACTTCCATTTGGAATACGTTCTCCTTTCGGTGATGGATGAAAACCGAAGCGGGTGCGGAGCCTTTTGGCTTACCGCTTCCTCAAAGCCGGGGATTGCTGAGCGCAGCGATCCTTTGCCAACCAACTGCCAGGGATGAATTGTCAATTCACCTTAAAACTGTCCTTCAGGCCTACGGCGCGGTTGAACACCGGCGCTTCCTTTTTGTGATCCAGATCGGCGCAGAAATACCCCACGCGCATGAACTGGAAGCGGTCGCCCGGGGCCGCTTCAGCAAGCGCGGGCTCCACAAAGCCGCGCTGCACGCAAAGCGAAGCTGGGTTCAACCGTTCAATGAAATCGCGTGCATCGTCCTCGCCCGCATCTTCCATCAGGGGTTCATACAGGCGGAACTCGGCGGGAACCGCGTCCGGAGCGCAAAGCCAGTGCAGCGTCCCCTTTACCTTGCGTTCGCATTCTCCGCTCTTCGTGGCGGGGTCGTAAGTGCAGTATACGGTTGTGACGCGGCCCGTTTCATCGGTTTCCCAGCGTTCACACTTCACGATGTATGCGCCCTTCAGGCGCACCTCACCCTCGGGCTTCAGGCGGAAGTATTTTTTCGGCGGGTCATAGGAGAAATCCTCCCGCTCAATGTAAAGCTCCCGGCCGAAGCGGACGGTGCGCGTTCCGGCTTCCGGGCTGCCGGGCAGGTTTTCGATTTCGACCTCTTCAAACCTGTCCTCAGGCCAGTTTTCGATGACGACCTTGATCGGATCGAGCACGGCCATCATGCGGTAGGCATGGGCGTTGAGGTCTTCCCTGAGGCAATGCTCAAGCATCGCGGTGTCCACCACGGAATCCGCCTTCGCCACGCCCGCGCGAACCAGGAAATCCTTGATGGCTTCCGCCGTGTAGCCGCGCCGCCTGAGGCCGCAGAGCGTCGGCATGCGCGGATCGTCCCAGCCGGAAACGTAGCCTTCTTCCACCAGGCGGCGCAGGTAACGCTTGCTCATGACGGTGTTGGTCAGGTTCAGCCGGGCGAACTCGATTTGCCGCGGCTTGTGTTCAAACTCGCACTGTTCAACCACCCAGTCGTACAGCGGGCGGTGCGCCTCGTACTCCAGCGAACAGAGCGAATGCGTAATCCCTTCAATCGCGTCCTGAATCGGGTGCGCGAAATCGTACATGGGATAAATGCACCACTTGTCCCCCGTCTGATGATGCGGGATGTGCAGGATGCGGTAAAGCGCGGGGTCGCGCAGGTTGATGTTCGGGGAGGCCATGTCGATCCTGGCGCGGAGCGTGCGGCTGCCGTCCGGGAACTCGCCGTTCTTCATGCGGGTGAACAGGTCCAGGTTTTCCTCCACGCTGCGTTCCCGCCAGGGGGAGTTTTTGCCGGGTTCGGTCAATGTGCCGCGGTATTCGCGCATCTCATCCTTGGTGAGGTCGTCCACGTACGCAACGCCCTTTTTGATGAGCTTTACGGCAAGCGCATAACAGGTGTCGAAATATTCCGAGCCGAAGCGCAGTTGGTCCCAGTCGAACCCCAGCCAATGGATGTCGTACTTGATCGCGTCAACGTATTCCACATCTTCCTTGGTGGGGTTGGTGTCGTCAAAGCGCAGATTGCATTTGCCGCCGAACTTTTCGGCCATTGAAAAGTCAACGAACAGCGCCTTCGCGTGGCCGATGTGCAGGTACCCGTTCGGTTCGGGCGGGAAGCGCGTTTGGATGTGCGACAACCCCTTTTGTTCGATATCCTGCTCGATGAATTCCTCGATAAAATTTTTCGGCGCCGCTTTGAGTTCTTCCATTCGTTTCACGCCCTTTCATAAAAAATAACAGTCATATTTTGCACGGGTTCCGTACAATACAGACTATTATCTAAAATATTATGGAAGATGTCAACGCAAAAAGCGTGAATGTGCGTTTTACACCGCATCTACATAACGAATTTCGTTGCCGCAATGCGTGAGGAAGCGGAACAGCCCTTCCCGGGAAAGGGCAACGGAGGCGTTTGCCGCGCAGGGGTGCGCGCAGATGGTCTCCATGCTTAAAATGTCGCGGTCAACAGCCACGGTGATGCCGCGCGCGCTTTCCCGCGCAAGCGCAAGGGGCGTGACGGAGCCGGGCAGGAGGCCAAGCTTGTCCATGAGCTCCTCCGGCGTGCAGAAGGAAAGGCGGGATGTGCCGAGCTGGCGGGAAATCTCTCCCGTGCGGAACGTTTTTTCCGGGGAAAGCAGGAGCAGCACGAACACGCTGCGCTTGCGGTCGGCAAGGAACAGGTTTTTGAAATGCTGCGCGCCCACATCCGAGCCGATGCCCTCGCAATCCGCCATGGTGCGTGCAAGGTCGTGGTTGTAGTAGCGGTATTCGATTTCAAGGGTGTCGAGGAGCGCGAGCGTTTCCCGCGCGGCGGGCTGAACGAACATAGGCATACTTCTTTCAATTTCTTCTGTGGGCAACGTGAGCCGCTCTCTGCGCGCATCGTGTTCAACGGAGACAAGGCAACCCTCGGTCGCCTGCGGTGAAGTAAGTCGCGTTTGCGGAGGTAAGAACAATCCTCAGTCCGTTGCGCGGACAGCTCCTTTTAGAAAGGAGCCTTTTGGGTTTCAGCGCCTCTAAAGCCCCCTTTAGAAAGGTGCTGACGGGGGATTGCCATATCCCGCAACCCTTGCGGGAATCCCCCATTACTTGTGATACGGTTCCCCGTTCATGATTTTGAAGGAGCGGTAGACCTGCTCCAACAGCATGATGCGGAAAATCTGGTGCGAGAAGGTCGGCCTTCCAAAGGAAAGGCGGAAATCTGCCCGCGCGAGCACCTCCGCAGAATGGCCGAGCGAGCCGCCGATGGCAAACGCAATGCGGCTTTTGCCCGCGCCCATCCAGCTTTGCATGTGCGCGGCAAGCTGTTCGCTTGAAAGCTCCGCGCCGCGTTGGTCGAGCGCAACGAGGAATTCCCCCTCGCCGATGCGCGCAAGCATCCGTCTGCCTTCGGCCGATTTTACCTGCTCCCGCTGTGCCGGGGAAAGCTGCTCCGGCGCGCGTTCGTCCGCAAGTTCCACGATCTCAACCGCAGCATAGCGCGAAAGCCGCTTTACGAATTCCGTCACGGCATCTGCATAAAAGCGTTCCTTCAGCTTCCCGATGCACAGAATGCGGATGGTCATAAGCAATTCCCCTCAATCAATTTGATATCGTTCCCCAACCCGGTCGCGGTGCGCCACGGAAAGCGCGAACGCTTCGTCCGGAATGTCGCTTGCGCGGAGCGCGCCGCGCACGGTTTCAAGCGCAAGGGATTCAAAATTGTTTTCCCGGCTCAGGTGGCCAAGCACCGCGCGGCGCACGCCACGGCCATACAGCGCGGTGAGCGCTGCGCCGCAGGCATCATTGGAAAGGTGCCCGAAATCGCCCAAAATGCGCTTTTTAAGCGGATAAGGGTACCGACCGGCTTTGAGCATGTCTACATCGTGGTTGGATTCGATCAGGATGAGGCTGCTTCCCGCCACCGCATCCAGCATGCGCTCGCTGACATGGCCCGCATCTGTCAGGATGGAAAGCTTGCTTCCGCCGCAGCGGAATACGAAGCCCACAGATTCGTTTGCATCGTGCGGGGTTTTGAACGGCAGCACATTCACGCCGCCGAGATAAAAATCCCGTTCGGTTTCAAACATGCGCACCTGCGCGGAAGGAATCTCCCCGATGAGCGGCAGCATGCCGCGCCAGGTTCCGGCGTTGGCGTACACCGGCAAGCCATAGCGCCGCGCCAGTACCCCTACGCCCTTAACGTGGTCGCTGTGCTCATGGGTAATAAGAAGGCCCGAAAGCTGCTCCGGCGCAACGCCCGCTTCCGCAAGCGCATCCGCAACAACGCGCCCCGGCAGGCCCGCATCTACCAAAATCGCAGCGCCGTCCGCCGCGATGAGCAGTGCATTGCCGGATGAGCCGCTGTAAAGCGGGCAAAACCACATGTGTCCGAGCCCCTTTCACCGAATAAATCATGCTCGTTATTTTACCACGCCCACCCGCATGCGTCCATATCATAACGCCGGTTTGCCGCGCATGTCCCCCGCAAGGTTGCATTTATTCAGAATGTAACGCAAACTTTCTGGTTTTTGTGCAATTTCTGCACTTTTTAAGTAAAAAATACCGAAAAATGCTTGAATTCGCTAAGGTTACATTGTAAGAACAGAGCCGGCATAGCGCCGCTCTGGGCCTTCCTTTTGCATGGCGTACCCTGCATAAACGGCAGCGCAGGCAGTTTGTAAACAGCCTGTTAATTGGTAAATTGCAGATTGACGCAAACTATGCCGTCTGCTAAGATAAAACCATAGCAAACCGTTAATTTTACGTTTCTATGTAAATTCCGTTTTAACTTTTGTTTCCGTTTGATCCGAGTTTATCCCCGCCCGTCAGGTGAGCGGGAGGAGAAGCACAGACTAAGCCATGAAGAGTCATTGGGGGTGACGCTTTAAGACGTGGTATCTTTTGTACTTTCTCAACGTATCCACAGGACAAATCCAAGCGAAAAAGAAAGGAAGCAAAATCATGAAAAAATTAGTGGTATTTATGTTGGCTGCTCTGTTCCTGCTTGGCAGCTTTCCCATGGCGTTTGCGGAGGAAGCAGAGGCGCATGAGCATGATGGTTGCTGTGAGATGCTTGCGGATGGCGGCATTGTGCCGTTAGTAGATTGTGACCATTCATCTACTACATACGGAACGCATCACACGGGTATACCAAGAGGGTGCTATGTCATGGACTATTATGACGAAGTGTGCCTGAACTGTGGAGATATTGTTGGAAAGTTACGCGTAAATTATGAGCTAAACACACATTTAGGAAACCCATACAATGTGCCTGTTAATGGTGAGATGGTGATTTACTGCGATTATTGTAGAGACCCTTGGTATCAATAACGTTTTTCAGATTTCAAAGAACTGACTAAGTAGCAATGGGGCGGTTCTTCGATTTAGGTTCAGGACCGCCCTTCAGTCACTTCTATTAAGAAATTAAAAAATGGAGAAAACCATGCTTATCCGTACAAGCCTCAAACAAACCCTGCGCACACCGGTGAAGCTGATTGCATATTTCCTTGTCACGGCGCTTGCGGCGGCATCCTTTTGCGTGGGGCTGAATCAGGAAACAAGCGCGCAAAACAACTTTGCTGCGGCGGAGGAAAGTTTCACGACAGTTGCCGTGCCTACGCTCTATGCCGACTCTACGCCGGACGGATATTTGTATCATGCGCTCGAGCCGGAAGAGTTTCAGAAGCTGATTTCCAAATACACGATGAAGTATATGCCACGCGAGTATTTTTACAGCGGATATAAGGCGGTTGCATCATCGGAATATGACCTTTCATCAATTCGTTCCGCCGTCGGCGTGGAGTCCATTAATGTGTGCGGCCGCTTTGGCGCATATGTCAACGGATCGCTGTTTCGCGGATATAACCCTTTGGATTATCCGAATATGCAGGATGTCATCATTTTTACCTATAACGGTGAAAGTGAAATTGACATAGTCCCGGGGCTTGGAGTGGAAAGTGCGAAGATTCCGATCACGGTCATATTTTCCGCGAATACGAACCTGTATTATGGGAATTCGATCAGCCTGGAAAACAATATTGATGCCGAAATGGCCGCAGATGCTGCATCCCGAAACGCAAACTGGAAACAGGGGATGGAATTTACCGAAGAAGGTTCCTTCCGTCTGAAGCCCGGAAAACAATACATTGCCATTCTGGAGGATGTTTGGGGTGCTCCCGAGAGCGCCGCATGGTCAAAGCCGATAAATGCTAAACAGGCTGCCATATCGAATGATTATTATCATGCGCCGCACGGGTATTATTTTCAGGAATATCCCGAGGATGGGAAGCTGCGTTATTTCCTCCCGATTGCAGAATACGGGGATGGATTCTTTCAAACAGATGCCGGAGCATATTTTGAGGAGACCCTGCGCGGGTATCAAACCACCGCAAACTCATTGACGGCTATCGCCACGGAGGATCTCGCTGCGATGCGTCCCTTCCATTCGGGCGGAGTCCATATTTCGCAGGGACGCAGCTTTTCGGAGGAGGAGTACACGCGCGGCGTAAAAGTATGCATCGTGAGCGAATACATGGCCGAGTTGAACGGCTGGAGGCTCGGCGATACGGTTTCCCTTTCGTTTTACCCTTGTGCAGGAAAGTATTATGTGGATTCTGATGAAATGAATGTTGTGCGGAGCCAGAACTCGCTTTGCGTCTATCCGGTAAAAGATTTTTTTGATGAAGGGGAATACGCGATTGTGGGGATGTTTGCGGGAAATGTTAATGCCGGCAGCAAGCAGCCCTACACACGCGGCGTTTCATTGGATGCAGTCAATGTGCTTCTTCCCACAAACTCCGTTGCAAACGCGCCCCTGCCGGAGATTTCGCAGTACACCACAAGCATCCGCCTGAAGAACAGCGAAGCACAGGCATTCATGGCTGAAATGGCCGTGTCCGGGTTGATGGAGGAACAGCCGGGCGGTTATGAACTTGGCCTCACGGTCTACGACCAGGGGTATTCGCACGTAGCGCCGGGGCTGAACCAGCTTTCGCGCGTAAGCAGGCTTACGCTGCTGCTTTCCGCAGGTGCGGCGGGCGCAGCGGTGCTTGCGCTTGCGCTGCTGCATGTGCTGCGCATGCGGCGGGAGATTGCCGCAATGCGTTCGCTGGGGACAAAGAAGGGGCAGATCGTTGTGCTCTCGCTTGCGGGCATCCTGCTCGTCTGCCTGCTGGGCGCCTGTGCGGGTGCATATGCGGGGCATATGGTTTCTGCGGAGGTAGCAGGGCGCGTGCTTGCAGGCGCGGAGGAAGCGGCGGTTGACACGACCTTCACGGCGATGATGGGGGAAGAAACGGCGAAGGAGTTCACCTTCACGCTGGAAAGCGACCCGAAGCTTGCCGTTGCGGCAGGCGGGGCTGCTGTGGTGGCGTTTACGCTCCTTGCGCTGCTGCTGCTCGCAGCGGAGCTCCGCCGCCCGCCCATGTGCCTGCTTGCCGAGAAGGAATAGAGAGTATTTAATAAACAGCCTGTTAATTGGTAAATTGCAGATTGACGCAAACTATGCCGTCTGCTAAGATAAAACCATAGCAAACCGTTAATTTTACGTTTCTATGTAAATTCCGTTTTAACTTTTGTTTCCGTTTGATCCGAGTTTATCCCCGCCCGTCAGGTGAGCGGGAGGAGAAGCACAGACTAAGCCATGAAGAGTCATTGGGGGTGACGCTTTAAGACGTGGTATCTTTTGTACTTTCTCAACGTATCCACAGGACAAATCCAAGCGAAAAAGAAAGGAAGCAAAATCATGAAAAAATTAGTGGTATTTATGTTGGCTGCTCTGTTCCTGCTTGGCAGCTTCCCTATGGCGTTCGCGGAAGGCGATATTATCCCGCTGTGGGATTGTGACCATTCTTGCGGAAGCGATCCTACTGGATGGGAAGAGAGTGACAGAGGTTGCTATAGTACGTGGGCCAACAAATATTTTTGTAGGGAATGTGGCCGTCAGACATCGCAGGATGTAACTATTGAATGGCATCACCTGGGGCCGTTTTTTTGGGAGGTCGAATATGATGCGGCCAATGGACAAACTGTTACGACTCGCATCTGTGATGAATGCGGAAGACCTGCATAGTAGAAGCGTATAGAAATATGTGAAATACGGCACAACTCATGCAAGGGTGCGCGCTTCCTTGCGCACCCTTGAGTCAATATCAGGGGGAATGCTATGGCAATTAAAACTAGCATGATGCAGCTCCTTCGCTCCCCGGTGAAGCTTATCGTGTTCCTCTTGGCCTCCGCGCTTGCGTCGGCTATGCTGTGCGTTGGGCTGAATCTCAGCGCCAACGCAAATGCCAACATAAAGGCGGCGGACGAGGTTTTTACGACAATAGCCGTGCCGGAGGTTTATACTCCTAGAGGCAGGTTGGTAAGGAGCCTTACCCGCGAGGAGCGAGACAAATACACAGACCCCGAGACCGGCATATTAAAGATGCCGCCGGAGCTGACTGAGACTGTACTGATGCCCGCCGCCGTTACCGAAGAAAAGCTGGACATTACAGATTTACGAAACGCGCCTGGCGCAAGCCTTATTGATATGCGCATGCGGTTCGGCGCGTGGGTTAAGGGCGAAAATCAGCTTAGCTTTGGCATGGACTGCAACCGCTTTCCCGGGCTGGACGATATTATCATATTCACCTATGATGGTGAAGTGCCCCTTGTGATACAACCGGGCAGCGGCAAAGCCCAGATACCGCTTACCGTAAGCTTTTCCGCAAGCCCGTTTTATAAATACAGCGGAAGCCTGACCCTTTTCACCGTAAGAATGCTGCCGGAAATGCTGTCTGCCTCCGCAGTCGGCCTGCCGGAAATGTTCGACATTGGCAGCGAATATCTGCCGGGAAGCTTCGTACTCGAGCCGGGCAAACAATATATTGTTATGCTGAGCTGGGTGGAGCCCAGCCAAAGCTACGGTGCAGACGGAGCGTTTATCGAAAGCGGCGCGGTATCCTCCGCCATGCTTTCCACCGACCCCTTCCACAACCCCAGAAACTTCCCTTATTCCAAGCAGTCCCTAAGGCAAAGCACCGCGTTCGGCCTGTCGCTGGACAACACCGCGATCATGCCGTATCTGCCAATAGATGAATATAGCGATGGCTTTTTTGAAACGGAACAGGGTGCGTACTTCACCGAGGCTATAGAGGCCCTCAAGATAAACACAAACTCCCTTACCGCCATAACCACGCGGGACATGGGCGCCATGCGCCCCTTCCACAACGGCAATGTGTTTATATCAGAGGGACGCGCCTTTACGCGGGAAGAATATGACGCGGGCGAAAGGGTATGCGTCGTAAGCTCGGCCATGGCTCAGCTTAACGGCTGGGAGCTTGGCGATACGCTGCAACTCGCCTTTTACGACTGTGAGCCAGAGCAGTACAACGACGACCCGGACAATATTAACCCCACTATGGAATGGCACTATTCCGCCTATACGGACGAAACAGACGGCTTTTTTGACGAGGGCGAATACACCATCGTAGGCATGTTCGACGGCCACGTGGAGCAGTATCAGCGCAAGGAATACAACAGCGACATAGACAAGCTGCACATGGTACACTGCATTATCCCGGAAAGCTCCGTGGAAAACGCCCCGGAGCCGTATCTGTACAAATACACCACGTCGATACGGCTGGATAATGACAAGGCGATAGACTTCATAAACCATATACAATCTTCGCCCCTTATGGCACCGCCGGAGGGGGAGCCTACACCCTTCGAGCTTCGCCTTACCGTGTATGACCAAGGGTATTCCTTCGTTGCCCCGGGGCTTACACAGCTTTCAAGGATAAGCGGCATAACGCTGATTTGCGCCATAGCGGTGGTGGGACTGGCCGTCGTGGTGTTGAGCCTTGTGCAGGCGCTCCGCTGCCGAAGGGAGCTGGCCATAATGCGTATGCTCGGCACGCCAAGGCGCAAGGCGCTTGTTATTGCCCTTGCCGCCGTAGCCCTTGTATGCGCGCTGGGCGCGGGCATAGGAGCCTATGCGGGCAGCGCAATATCCACCGAGGTTGCCCAAAAGGTAGTTGAAAGTGCCGATGAAAATGCCGCCGACACTACCTTCACCGCCATGATGGGGGAAGGCAAAAGCAATGAATTCGACTTTACACTGGAAAGCGACCCGGCGTTTGCCATCGCAGCCTTCGCTGCGGTAAGCGCGGCGTTCTTGCTGCTGTCGCTCGTGTTCATCGCGCCCCAGACAAAACGCTCGCCCATGGCGCTGCTTGGCGAAAAGGAGGAATAACCCATGTACATGGCATGGATAAGCTTCACAAGGAATCCGCGTTCAAACCTTGCGGTAATAGCCCTTGTGGCGGCGCTTGCGGCCTTTATTTCCATATTCGCAAACAACATAACCATGAGCGAGGCGGAGCTTGAAAACGCCTACGCCACCATTCCTGTGGACGCTTATATCATGGGTGCTTCCGCAACACAGCCGCCCCGCTTTAACGATGAATTGTATCAGCAGATTCTTTCAAGCGGGTTTGTGGCGGCTTCACGTGCTGCCGCGGAATGTCAGGTGCATTCTAGGGATACCCTGCGCGCGCTCGACTCCATCGAAATGGATGCTGCGCTTTTGGAATATGCGCCCGGCATTGAATGGCTGGAAGGGTACGATGAAAGCCTGTTCGCCGGGGAGCAGGCCGTGTGCATTGCACCGCGCAGCGCGGAGCTTGCCCTTGGGGAGGAAGCCCGGCTTCCGATGCGGACGCGGCGCAGCGTAGTGGCTGTGCTTACGGTGGTTGGGCTGTATGGCAGCGAGTATGATGGATACAACGGCGTAACGTATTATTGTCCGCTTCCTGTTCTGCGCGGGCTGTATGAAGAAAACGGGATGCCGTTTTCGTATTGCGGCCTTGAAATGGAGCTTTGCAACACCCGCGAACTCGGTACATTTAAAGCGCAGATGCGGGAACTCCGGCTGGACGGCGGGATGACGCGCCTTGTGGTGAACGACGCGCTGCTGCTGAGCGTGACGACACAGCTGCAGCGGCATATTGAGCTGCTGAAAGCGCTTCTGCCGCTTCTGTTTGCATTTGCGGCCGCGATTGGCTTTGTGCTGAGCTTCCTGCTTTTGCGCGGGCGGCGGCGCGAAGCGGCTGTAATGCGCTCGCTCGGCGCAAAACGGCGCCGCGTGTTCGCAACGCTCCTGCTTGAAACGGCCATGCAGGCGGCCTCCGGTGCAGCGCTCGGCGCGCTTGCGGCATTTTTGATCTCAGGCAGGGATGCGCTCTGCCTTCTGAGCATCGCGCTTGTGCTCGCGTGTTATCTTTTCGGCGGCGCGGCGGCGGCGCTCCACTTCGCGCGCGTCAACGTGTTGAAGCTGATGGCGGCACGGGAATAAAACAATAGAACCAGTATGGAAAAACAGAAAGGGGATCATTATGGCAGAGCTGCAGCTACAGAAAACCGCGTATGCATACCGCAACAAATACCAGACCGTACAGGCGCTCAAGGGCGTGGATTACCAATTTGAAAGCGGGCGCTTTTACGCGCTCGTGGGCCGCTCCGGAAGCGGAAAAACCACGCTGCTTTCCCTGCTTGCGGGGCTGGATTTCCCCACGGAAGGGAAAGTGCTTTTCAACGGAAAACCCACGGCCGAGCTTGACTGCGACGAATACCGGCGGGATGACGTCGCCGTTATTTACCAGAGCTATAACCTGTTCCCGCTGCTTACGGTGCTTGAAAACGTCACCTACCCGCTGGAGCTTAAGAAAACACCGCTGACGGAGGCGAAGGCCATCGCAAAGGAGAAGCTGCTTTCCGTGGGGTTGGACGAAGGGCATTTAAAGCGTTTCCCGGCGATGCTTTCGGGCGGGGAACAGCAGCGCGTGGCGATTGCCCGGGCGCTTGCGGGCGGTGCAAAGATCATCCTTGCAGACGAACCCACCGGCAATTTGGATGAAGAGAACGGCGCGGTTGTGGTTTCCATCCTGCAGCGCCTTGCGCATGAGGACGGGTATTGCGTGATCGTCGTCACGCACGATATGGGCATTGCGGATAAGGCCGATGAAGTGATCCGCCTTTCGGACGGCAGGATTGTTTCAAGCGAAAGCGCGGCGGATGTGGGGTGAGCGCCGCGTGCCTTTGGCGCAGCGGCTGCCCTGTTCAATGGGAGCGCTGAAACAATGGCCCGCGCCGGTTCTGCAGCGCGGGCCATTTTGGCTTGTTACAGAGCGCCCTCCTGGTTCGGCACCATGAAAGCCAGGAGAACCACCGCTTTGCCGTGTTCCTGCCTGAATTCATCCTCCATGCGCGTAAGCGTTTGCCGTTCCTCCGGATTCAATGCAGCGAGATATTCGTGCATTCGTTTCACCGCCTTTTTTCTTTTTAGCATGCGCCGGAAGCGGGGAAATGATGCTGCACCCCGGCCGCGGCTTCAAATGCGTTCGGTTGAACAGAAAACAAAAGCGCCATCCCAAGATGACGCTTTTGTTTTCCTTTGATCATAAGATGTGCCGCAGCACGGCGAAACCGAAAAAAGTTGGCAGCGACAGCAAAGCGTTGTGAGCGCGCTTGCAAGCGAACAGCTGGGCGGAGCGTGGCGTTTTGCGGAAAAGGAGGAACAGCGGCATAAGCGGCCCAGTTCCCAAAAAAAAATCGGAGCAAGCATTCTGTTGCTTGCTCCGATGTGGCGCGCCCGACAGGATTTGAACCTGTGACCTACCGGTTCGTAGCCGGGCACTCTATCCGCTGAGCTACGGGCGCATACGCGCTTTCCACGCGCTTTGTTATTGTAGCGCATCACATCCTGATTGTCAAGAGCAAGCGCAAGAGATTTGACGAAAAAATTCAACGCATTCCCCCATAAACAACGCGCTTAATCGGTGACGTGCGCCGGGTTTTCATACAGGATGAGCGCTATGTGCTCAAGCGGCGTCTCCCCCGCATTTTCAATGCTGTGCGCGTGCCCGCTTTTGCACTGCATCATATCGCCGGCATGCAGGAGGTATTCCTCCCCATCGTCCACGATTTTTGCCGTGCCGCTGAGAATATAATAGATCTCAAATTCCCCTTCATGGCTGTGGTAACCGATGGCGCAGCCCGGGGCGATTGTGTTCACCGCAAACAGCCTGCCTGCACCGGCAGCATCCTTCGAGTCGAGAAAGATGCGGGAAAGGATCTCCCCTTTGCCGCCCATAACGGTCTGCCGCACCGTTGCAGCCTGATCTTCCTTTTTGATATACATCGTGTTTCTCTCCTGTTCTTTTCTGGGTTGTTTCTGGGTTGTTGGTCCCCCGCTCAAAGGCTGTCGCGCAGGATCGTTTCCCGGAGCAGAGGGATGCTCATTTCCGGACTTACGGTCTCCGCGCTGCGGATGGCCACACTGCCCGCCGCAAGCGCAAGGTTAAGCGTTTCCTCCGGCGGGAGAGCGTGCACATGGCCGTAAATCGTTGCGGCAGTAAAGGCATCGCCCGCACCTGTGGCGTTTTCCATGCGCACAATGGGGCGAAGCTTTGCACGAAGGAACAGGCCGCTGTCGTCGCCGTAGCAGCAGCCTTCCGGCCCGAGCGTTACGTACACGCAGCGGCAGCCCTTTTCAAGCAGCCGGGCGATGGCCGGTTTCAGCGCGGCATCTTCCCCTGCATCCATTTCTGCAAGGATGGAAAGTTCCATGCGGTTGGGTTTCACGGTGTGGAAGCGCCCCACATGCGGCAGGAGCTTCCTTGCATATGCGGTGGAAACCGGATCCACAAACACGGGCGTTTTCCCCGCAAGCGCAAGCAGGTGGAGGATCGTCTCCTCCGGCAGGCTTGGGTCGCAGGCGATGGCTGCGGCGCCATGCAGAAGCGGCACCCGTTCTGCAAGGTATGCCTCCGGGAGCTGCGCCAGGATGGACATGTCCGATACTGCGACGAACATCTCCCCGGAAGGCTCCAACACCGTCATATATGTGCTTGAGGCAGCGTCCGGCAGCACAAGGACGTTTGACACATCCATGCCCGCCGCTGCACTGCGCGCAAGAATCAGCCGGCCGAACACATCGCCGCCCACGGCGCTCACAAGCCGTGCATCAAGCCCAAGGCGCGCCGCATTTTCAAGGATGTTGCGCGTTACTCCGCCCACGGAAACGCGCATTGTGCCGGGGTTGGAATCCCTGAGGTTCACCGCGGCGCGGCTTCTGCCGTGAATGTCCGCGTTTGCGGCGCCCACGCCGACGATATAAGGGGAAGGAGTCATGGGAAGCCTCCAGCGAATAGAGATTGCCAAATTGTATCAATTATTATACCAGTCTCGCTGCCCCGCCGCAACGTCTCCCTGCGCCGGCAACGGAAACTCCCTGAAAGGGGCGGAGCCGAGCGAGAACAGTGCGAAGCAAGCTGTGCCGGCGGGGGTAAGACAATCCTCAGCCGCCTGCGGCGACATCTCCTTTGCCAAAGGAGCCTTTTATTATTGCGTCCCCAAAGCCTCCTTTTTGAAAGGAGGTGGCAGCACCGAAGGTGCTGACGGAGGATTGCCCGCATCAGCGCGACCCTTACGAATTGCGGGCAGCGAACACAGCGAAGGGGATTGTATCCCGATGCCGTATGCTTCGTCAATTGCCGGCTTCTTCTGTAACTTCCTCGATCCGAAGCTCGCCTTCCATGTCCTTGCCGGATGCCTCATCATAATTCACATCGATGTGCACATGCCAGAGCGTGCCGTCCGCCGCACGGACCCGGGCGTAATATCCGCCGCATTCCACATCGCCGCCCTCGTAGACCGCCGCAAACGTGTAGTAGCCGGGCTGCGGGCCGTCCGCAAATTCATATCCCTCACCGATCTTCTCCTGGAAGAGCGCGCTCGCGGTGACTTCCTCCGTCCGCCGATCTACATATTCCCGGAGCGTTTTCGCCGCGCGCTGCACAGCTTCCCAGTAGGCGCGCCGCTCTGCCGTCTGCTTCGTGTCAAGTATGGCAGTTATGTTCGTGAAGCGCGCGTCTGCATCCGCATCGCCCGTCAAATCCCAAATCTCACCGTTTGAAAGTGCAATGCAGCAGGAATATACCGCATGCGCCTTGTCCGCATCGTCGAACACGACCACGCCGTTTGGGGCGATGGCCGCGTTCTGCCCTTTGCCGAACTCGGTGAAGCTGGAGCGGAGCACCTGATAATACGCGTCCGGCTCAAGGTAGAACGTGTCGCTTCGGTTGAACACGCCCGCATCCTGCCGCGCCTGTTCCGAGGGGAACGCATCAAATGCTTCCCGGGCGCGTTCGTCCGTCCATTCCGCGCGGCCTTCGGTCAGCTCCTGCCATTCCGGCGTGCTTTTTATGGATTCCTCCAGTGCGGCAAGGCGGGTTTCATAAATCAATTCCGCCTGCTTTGCGGCGCGGTTGCTGGAGACAGCTGTGCCCACGTACAGCGCGAGAATTGCCACGTTGATGCAGATCGCCCAAACCGCCCACTTGCGCTGCACACGGCGGAATTCCTCCACGCTTTCCCAATAGTGGTGTTTCCATGCGAACTCGTTGCCGTGCGCGCCGAGATAAAAGGAATAAAAGAACCCGATGATGGGCACGAAACACCAGAGCGCCTGATACACATGGTTGGCAAGGCCCCAGATTACGGGCATCAGAAATGCGCCCCAGTTCCACTTTTCCTTAAGTTCAAACGGAACCTGGTTGCAGCGGTCGCCCATGCCGGAATTGTTGATCTCCTTCGGGCGGGGCGGCGGCGTGGGGTGCGGCCGGAAAGCCGCGGCCTCCCGGACGCGCGCAGCGAGGGCAGTGACATCCGAAACGCCGTTTGGATCAAGCCTCCCCAGCACCGCATACGCGTTTTCAGCAGTTTCATGCTGTGTGCGCGCAGCATCCCGCCGGGCTTCCACGATGGATGGAATCGCCCCGGGCGTGCGCTGCATGGTCAGAATTTCATCAATAGAAAACGAAAGCTCCCGCAGCGTTGCAACCGCCTGCAGCATCTCCACGTCCGGTTCGGAAAACTCGCTGTATTCCCGGCCGTTGCGCCATTCTCCCTTGGGCGCGATCAGCCCTTTTTGCATATAGAAACGTACGGTGCGCTCGGTGAGCCCCGTCCGTTCGCATACCTCTTTGATTTTCATATGCAGCCCCCTTTCCTGCCCTTATCTTACATTCTGACGTAAGGGAAGTTGCAAGCGTTTTTTATTTCCAGCGGCTGTGTACCATCGGAGAACAAGGGCGCATACAGCCTTGACCGGCGCGCATTGCCCACAGCATTGGCCACGTTGCTGCGGGATAAGGGCAATCCTCAGCCGCCTGCGGCGACAGCTCCTTTCAGAAAGGAGCCTTTTTTGTTTACCGCTTTCCAAAAGTCCCCTTTTTGAAAGGGGGTGGCAGCGGCGTGAGCCGCTGACGGGGGATTGCCGTATTAGTGCGCCCTTTGCGAATTGTGGGCAATCAATGCGGCCTTGCCGGGGGATTGCCCGTATCAGCGCGACCTTTGCGCACTACGAGCAGCATCGCATCCGCTCACTCCTCCTGCAAATACTTTTCCAGCTTGCGTTTGATGCGCTGCAGCGCGTTGTCCACGGTTTTTGTTCCGCGGCCGAGCATCACTGCGATCTGCTGGTAAGAGTAGCCATCCATAAACAGATCGAGCACCTGCTTTTCAAGCGGCGTCAGCAGCTTTTCGATGCTGCTGAGGATCCGCTCCATATTTTCTTTGGAAATAAACGCATCCTCCGGACTTTCGGTGCGCACCGTTGCCATGGTATCAAGCAGCGTGCGTTCTTTTTCCTCCTCAGAATAGGCGCTGCCATAGAAGGAAACATAGGTGTTGAGCGGCGCGTGTTTTTTGCGCGTTGCACTTTTGATGGCCGTGATGAGCTGGCGCACAATGCACATTTCCGCAAACGAACGGAAGCCGGCATTGTGATCCGGCGTATAATCGCGGATGGCCTTGTAAAGGCCGATCATCCCCTCCTGCACCAGATCCTCCCGGTCCGCGCCGATGAGAAAGTATGGCCGCGCTTTCATGCGAACTACGTTTTTATACCGTTCGTAAAGCGCTTCGTCCGCCCGCGTATCCCCCGCGTGGGAACGCGCGACGAGCGCTTCGTCCGTCATGCTCAAATAATCGACTTCTTCGCGCATGTCGTTTCCTCCGTTTCAAAAAGGGGCGGCTTGCGCCGCCCGACTGTCCTTCATTTTTTTGCAGCCGCCTTGTCCTGACGGCGCTTTTCAAACATCAGCACCGCTGCCGCAACGGAAGCGTTGAGCGAATCAAGCGTGCCGTACATGGGAATGGATACCATGAAATCGCACGATTCGCGAACCAACCGGCTGATGCCCTCGCCTTCGCTGCCGATCACAAGCGCAAGCGCGCCTTCAAGCTTTGCCTCCGCCATGGGCGTTCCGCCCATATCCGCACCCGCGATCCAGAGCCCTTCGTCCTTGAGGCGGGCAATCGCGCCGGAAAGGTTCGCAACGCGCGCCACCTTGCAATATTCCACCGCGCCTGCGGAAGCCTTGCAGGCTGCCGCCGTAACGGAAACCGCGCGCCGCTTGGGCAGGATCACGCCGTGTGCGCCCGCGCAGACGGCGCTGCGGATGATGGAGCCAAGGTTGTGCGGATCTTCAATGCCGTCGAGCAGGATGAGGAAGGGGCGCTCGCCCTTGGCCTTTGCGGCGTCGAGCATATCGGAAATTTCGCAGTATTCCACGCCCGGAACCTGCGCCACAATGCCCTGATGGTTGCCGGTTTTGCCGCCGTGGCCAAAGGGCATACAAAGCTCGTCCAGTTTTTCCCGGCCGACTTCATCCACCCGGAGGTTGCGGTCCCGCGCCAGGGACACGATCTCGCGGAGGGAGCCGTCCGGCTCGCGGGAAACGAGGATGCGGTCAATGCTGCGGCCGCTCTTGATGGCCTCGCGCACGGCGTTGCGCCCCATCACAAGGTAGGGCAGCTCATCCGCACGTGCGTTCGGCGCATCCGCAGGGCTTTCCACGCTTTTGCGCTCTGGCTCTGCCGTCTTCTTTTCATAGGGCTGCTTGCCATATCGCGTGCGCACGCCCGTTTCACCTTGGCTTTTTTTGCTGTAAGGCTGCTTGCCGCAGGTGCGCGGCGCATCGCCTTCCTCGCTGCCGTAGCGCTTTTTGTAGTATGGCTTTTCATCGCCTTCATAGCGCTTCCTGCCGGAATCCTTGTCGCCATCCTCCCGGCGCTTGCTGCCATAAGGCCTGTTTCCCGCATCGCCTTTTTTGTAAGGTTTATCGCCGTAGCTCTTTTTTTCGTAGGCGCCGCCCCTGAAGGTTCCATAGGAGCGTCCCTCCCGGAACACGGGCTGCCCGTCCTGAAAGCGCACCGGCGTTTCGCCGTTCTGTTCGCGCCCGCGGCGCTTGTTGTCATATGCCATGCTGATCCTCTTTCCGCCGCAATCCGGCTGTGTCAGTTCTCGTTGTAAATGTTCTGAAGCACCCAGCTAAGGATTGCCTCATCCTCCGCGCCGTCTGATGCAAGCACCGTAAGCGCTTCGGAACGTTTGCGCATTTCCGCCTGTTTGCCGCAGCTCATCTTCCCTTCGGAGCATGCGCCGGATACGCATGCGGGGCCGGCGTGCCCGAACAGCTCCGGCGCCTCCCGGCGCACGAGCCCCAGCATGCACCAGGCAAGGCGGCGAATTTCCCACTGCGCCCGGCTGCAGCAGCGCAGGGAGAAGAAATGCAGAAGCTCCCGCGCGTTCATCGTGAACACCATGCGCGTTTCCGCAGCGTTGGGCAGCACAAAGCGCGCGTCCTCCGCGGGGATGCCCGCTGCAAGCCATTCGCCGTAAAAGTTCCAGATGGCGTCCATCTGCACCTCAAACCGCGCAACAGCTTCTTCGCCCAGCGCCGCGACGGAAGGCGGCACAAGATAGGCTCCGCCGTTCTGCTTCACATAACGCTGGGATTGCACGGAAAAGCTTGCGACCCTGTGCCGCGTGATCTGCGCAAGGAGCGCACGGGAAACGCCTTCTGCGCCGAAGGTGAACGACGCATGCTCAAACGGCGAAAGGTGGCCCAAGGAGGCGAGCTTTTCCACAAACTGCGGCGCGCGCCCGCGGACGCCTTCCCGGAGGGAGAGGATGTCGCTGTCGCTGTAGCAAAGCCGGCCGGCAAGCGCGATGGCGGTGACGGGGTCCGGCGTGTGGGAAAGCAGGCGGACGTTGAGCTGGGTTTCGGGCATGGGAACCTCCTTTGGAAAACAAACGGTTTACGGGAATTAAAAAGCTAATTTGCAGCAGAAACGCAAAGCGCCGGCAGAGGGAGCTGACGCCGCATCAATTGCCGGCCTCTTCCGCGAGCGCCGCGCGCACGAGCGAAGCAAGGCGTGCATCCTGCCCGGAAAGGTAAAGGTAACCAAGGAGCGCTTCAAGCCCCGTGGCTGCGCGGTAATCCGCGATGCGCGCGTTTTTCGGCACGGTGCCCATGTGCGCGTTGCGGCCGCGCTTGAACACGGCAAGCTCCTCCTCGGTCAGAAGCGGTTCAACGCGGCGGAACGCCTCCGCCTGCGCTGCGGCGCAAACACGCTTCGCGGCCTCAATATGCATGCCGTGGGCGGTTGCATCCGAACGCTCCAAAAGCAGCGTGCGCACAAAAAGATCGTACACCGTATCCCCGATGTACGCGAGCACGAGCGGGCTCATCTGCCGCGGATCACGGCGGCGAAGCTCCGGCAAACCGGCTGACACAAGCGAAAGCAGGCCGCCGGGATTCAAGGTTTCATTTGCATACTCCATCAAGTTTATTATAAGCGCGCGCTCCCTATTTTACAAGGAATTCCGCTGACTTCTCCGGATTTCCCGCGATTTGGGCAAGCCCGCCCATGCTGATGCGCTCGAGGAAGGCCGCGATTTCCTCCGGCGCGTCCTGCATGCCGGAAAGCACCCAGCCCCGGATCACTGCGGCGCTCCCCTGTGAGAAAAACGCATACATCCGCTCAAGCTCCCGTTCCCCCGCATGCGGGACGATGCTCCGCCAAAGCGCCATGCTTTCCACACGCGCGATGTTGAGCACCCGCTCAAGGAATTCCCGATCGCCGTATTCGCTGAAGATCACACGGCAAAGCGCTCCGTTTTCGCGGATGGAACTGCAGATATCGGTCAGGATGCGCCGGAGGCTGCCCGATGAAAGTCCGCCCGCGATGGAACGCCGGATGGATTCAAACAATTCGTTTTCAATGCGCGCAAGCAGATCGTATGGATCGGCATAATGCGCGTAAAAGGTGGCGCGGTTTACCTCCGCCCGCTCGCAGATCTCCGTCACCGTGATGCGGGTGATGGGCCGCTCCAGCATAAGCGAAAGCAATGCCTGCTTTAATACCATGCGCGTATAGCGCACGCGGCGGTCGCTCTTCATGGGCGTGTCCTCCTTGGATTTACAATATGGCGCGCCTGCTACAAAACGTTCACATTGATAACCGACACCGTGCGGCGGATATGTCGGCTATCTTGCGTTCGCCGCGGATTTGGCGGTTGAGCGCGCGATATACCGTTAGTATAATTATATCAGGAAAGATATTCAACACCATGTTGCATAATTGCATCGCCAAGCGTCATACCGGCATCAAAGCGATTCATTCTATTTTTAAGGCGAGGTGTGCAAGATGGAACGGCTGTATCTTTTGACGGGCGCCGCAGGCAATTTAGGCAACAACGTGGCGCATGAACTGGTTTCCCGGGGCGCGCTGGTACGCGCGCTCGTTCTGCCGGGGGACAAGGCAGCAAAGCTCCTTCCGAAGGAATTGGAGCTGTTTGAGGGCGACGTGCTGGACTGCGCATCCCTGCGCGGGTTCTTTGAAGCGCCTCCGGAAACGGAGCTTTACGTGATCCACTGTGCGGGGATTGTTTCAATCGGCTGGAACTACAACAAGCGCGTGCATGCGGTAAACGTGGAGGGCACACGTAACGTGGTGTCGCAATGCGTTGCGTCGCATGTGAAAAAACTGGTATATGTGAGCTCTGTACACGCTTTGCCCGAGCTGCCGCACGGGCAGGTCATCACCGAGGTGGACGATTTCGACCCGGCGAAGATCAAAGGCTTTTATGGAAAAACAAAAGCGGAGGCTTCGCAGATTGTGCTGCGTGCCGTGCGGGAAGAAGGGCTTGACGCTTCCATCGTGTTCCCGGGCGGGCTTTGCGGCCCGAACGACCTTGCGGGCGGCAACGTTACGCAGCTTCTCATCGACGCATGCCGGGGGAGACTGCCTGCGGGCGTGAACGGCGGGTACGATTTTGTTGATGTGCGCGATGTTGCCTCGGGCATCGCCAACTGCTGCACGATGGGCAAAAAGGGCGAAGGCTACATTCTGGCCAACCGCTATATTTCCGTGCGCGAGCTGCTGCACTGTGTGCATGAGCAGGCCGGCACGCGCGAGGTGCGCCGCATGCTTCCAACATGGGTTGCGTGCATGGCGCTGCCGTTCTTCAGCCTTGGCACGGCCATAACGAAGCGCAAACCGCTGTTTACGCGGTATTCGCTTTATACGCTCCGCAGCAATTCGGCGTTTTCCCACGAGAAGGCGGCAAAGGAACTTGGCTTCCGGACGCGCCCTTTCCGCGAGACCATCGCAGATGCACTTGCATGGCTTCGCAGCGAGGGGAAAGTATAACCCGGCAAAGCGCATATACATTTGCAGAAAACCGTAGGTGGCCGCTTGGCCCGCCTGCGGTTTTTCGCGTTTTTCCGCAAGTGAATATACCGGGTGTATGCGCATACATCCAAATGTGTAAAATCCGTTCCTGCGCCATGTTAATTCTGTGGACAAGAATGGCAAAACGCATACAACACACCAAATTGGGGTGTGGATAACTCTGTGGAAGGTGTGGATATTTCCGCTTTGTCAAGGCGAATATTCAAAAATTCCTGCATGCGGACATGCAATGTCTATGCAGGGCCAAGCAGGAAAAAGGCAGGAAAAAGGCGTGGAAGTGGTGCATGGCTGTGTTATAAGCGGCTCTTTTTTCAAATATAATCACCATGAGGTGATTTTATGGGGAAGCGGAAGGCAAATGCGCGGCTCAGACACGCGTGCAACACACTGCTGATGGGGATACTTGTGTGTATCGTAGGCGTATTTGGCGCGCGGATGTTGGAAAGCGGTGCTCCGGCGGCGGAGGCACCCGGTGCGGAGGCACCCGGTGCGGAGGCACCTGGTGTGGAGGCGGCAGGCGCGGAGACGCCCGCGCATGCTTACACAGTCGTGGTGGATGCGGGGCATGGGGGCGTTGACGGCGGTGCGGTGGGACGCAAAACGGGCGTGGTGGAGGCCGGGCTGAACCTGACTGTGGCTTTTGCAGTGCGGGATGCGCTTGAGGCGGAGGGAATCAATGTGCTCATGACGCGCACGGATGAGGATGCGCTTGCGGACACGAAACAGGGCGATATGCAGGCCCGGCGGAAGCTCATGAACACAGAAGGCGTAGATCTTGTCGTGAGCGTGCACATGAACCGCTTTACGGATCCATCCATCTCAGGGCCGATGGCGTTTTATATGAAGGGCTCGGCGGAGGGCCAACGCCTTGCGGAGCGTGTGATCGCATCCGTTTGCGAGGCCGTGGGGCGGCCGGTGCGCAGCGCCAACCCCGGGGATTATTTCGTGATCCGTGAAAGCCCTGCGCCATCGGTGCTCGTGGAATGTGGCTTTCTTTCCAATGCGGAGGATGAGGCGCTCCTGCAAACAGAAGCGCACCAGCAGAAGCTGGCGCGCGGGATTGTGGAAGGGATTCTTGCCTATTTGGCGGAGGGCTCCGGAGCGAGTGCAAGCCCGGGCACGGCGTTGAGCGAAAGCGGGGAACGCTGACCGGCCATGAGCGCATAGTGCCCGGCGCAGGCGATCATTGCGGCATTGTCCGTGCAGAAGCGGAACTCCGGACAACAGAAGCGCAGCCCCGCAGCTTCCGCGCGCTGCTGCATGGCGCCGCGCAGCGCCCGGTTTGCGGAAACGCCGCCCGCGAGCGCAAGCGTGCCCAAGCCGCTTTCCACGGCGGCGCGTACGGATTTTTCCGCAAGTGTCTCCACCACTGCATGCTGGAAGGAGGCGGCCACGTCCGCCGGGTTGAGCGTTTCACCGCGCTGCCCGGCTGTATGCACAAGGTTGATGACAGCCGTCTTCAGGCCGGAAAAGCTGAAATCGAAAGTGGGCTTATCGTTGAAGCCTGCATGCAGGAGGAACGCCTGCGGGTCGCCCTCGCGCGCAAGCGCTTCGAGCGCCGGGCCGCCGGGGTAACCGAGGCCGAGCACGCGGGCGACCTTGTCGAACGCTTCGCCCGCAGCGTCATCCCGCGTGCGGCCGAGAAGCGTGAAGGAACAATAGTCTTCCACGCGCACGATGTGGCTGTGCCCGCCGGAGGCCACGAGGCACACGAACGGCGGCTTTAAATCCGGGTAGGTCAAATAGTTTGCGGCGATGTGGCCGGCGATGTGGTTCACGCCCACAAAGGGCTTTCCCGCAGCAAGCGCGAGCCCTTTGGCATAGCTTACGCCCACGAGCAGCGCACCCACAAGCCCGGGGCCGCAGGTGACGGCGATGGCGTCGATCTCATGGATGGACACGCCTGCTTCGTGCAGCGCGGCTTCCGTTACCGCCCCCACCTTTTCCACATGGCTGCGCGAGGCAAGCTCCGGCACGACTCCGCCGTATTTCCGGTGCAGCGGGATCTGGGTATACACCGTCATGGCGCGCACATCCCGCGCACCTGCGAGCACGGCTGCAGCTGTTTCGTCGCAGGAGCTTTCGATGGCGAGCAGGAGCGGCGCTTCGCTTTTTTGGTAGGCCAGTGCGCCGGCGCGGGCCAAATCTTCATATTTCATGGGCATAGTTCCTCTGTTGTTGCATTTGGGTTGATGAGATTCGTTGCGCGCAGGGAATCAGGCAATCCTCAGTCGCCTGCGGCGATCGCTCCTTTTGAAAAGGAGCCTTTTTGGGGAGCGGATCTGAGCGAGCGCAGCGCGGGGCATTCCGGCGGCGTGCCAACGGAATGCATCAACGCGCTCCGTGCTTCCTGTTCCGACTGCCCACAATCGCCGCCGCAAGCAGCGCGCCGAACGCGGCCAGGAAAATGAGGCCGAACTTTACCACAATGTCATAGAAAAGCTGCTGCGGGCAGATGCGGATCATGCGATCCGTGCGGTAGGAAAGAATCCAGAGGTCGTTATCAAAAAACAGGTAATGGAAATTGATCCAGAAACTGTTGAAATCCACCGCTACCCAAATGCCCAGCGCCGCCACAATTGCGCCGAAGAAAACGCTTGCGCGGAGGTATCCTTTGGAAAGTGTGCGCAGGCGCGCCCCTTTCGGCAGCAGCGCGCACGCGCCGAGGAGCAGCAGCGCCGCCGCAGGCACGCCGAAATCGCGTACGCTGCGCCAGGCCTGATAAAGCTCCCGCACATCGATCATGTGCAGCGTTTCGCGCTCGTTGTACATCGAGACGGGGATGCCGTTTTCCATAACGGTGAGGTCGATGGAAGCAACATCGCCTTCCATGTAATCAATAAGCTGCATCAGTGCGGCGGTAATATCCTTTGTGGGGATGCCGATCTCCCCTGCCGTGCCATATGCTTCATAGCGGGCGGCGAACCACGTTTCGTCGTGCATCACGAGCTGGAGCGCCGTGAACAGCAGCGATACGATCAGCAGCAGTGACGCGAGAAACGCGAGCGCCGCAGCCAGCTTCGGCATGGGCTTTGTTTGATTCATAACGTTTATTTCTCATCCTCCGTAAAGCAGCTTATCAGCGCGAATGCAAGCCCGAGCCCGCCGATAATCCAGCTGATCGGGGAACGCGTAAGCACGGCAAGCAGAATCCCGAAAAGAAGGAGCGCAACGCCGCTTATCACGAGGTTCTCTTTTTTCAGCTTCATAAAAAACTTTCCTTTCGTTTTTCAGACTTCTTCATCCTCTGTGGGAATCGCGCCGAGCGCGCGGTCAAGCGCTTCCACCGCATCGTCAAAAAGGTCCGGGCAATCCCGCGTAAGCAGGCGTGCAACGCGTTCGCGCGGGAGCGCTGCAAGCGCCCGGAGCGCGGAAAACAGCACGAGGCCATGGTCGCTTGCAAGGTCCCCTGCCATTTCGCCCGGCACCTGTGCAGCCTGCGCGCCGAGCGCGTCATACCGCAGCTGCGCGCGCGCGCAGAGGATGCGGCGGCCGAAAAGCGTCATGCGGTAGGTTTCTGCAGAGGCGCTCGCCGCTTCAAGGCTCGTTTCCACAACGAAAAGCGAAGCGTCCGCTGCATCATCCCCCGCGCCGGGCGCGAGGCTGCACATGGGTGCAACGGCAAAAAATCCGGCGGAGATCACGCGGGTGCGCGGGTCCCGGTTCACGCCGCCGAACATGCCAAAGGGGCGCAGCGGCACGCCGGTGACGCCGGTTTCTTCCTGAAGCTCGCGTGCGGCCGCGTCAGCAAGCTCTTCCTCCATTTCAACAAAGCCGCCGGGAAGCGCCCATGTGCCGAGGTAGGGATGGTTGCCGCGGCGAATGAGCAGCACGGCAAGATCGCATTCACCCTCTGTGCGAAGCATGGTGAACACCGCCATATCCACCGTAACGGAGGGGTGGCGGTATTTGTCAGGATCATACTTGGCGAGGAATTCATCCAGCGTGAGGCCGTTTTTATCTCTGAGCTGTTTCATTCAAGTCCTCCTTTGAGGCGGTTTACGGCGGCTTCACATATGCCGCCGCTTATAAGTATAACATACCATGCGGCACGCGTCATATACATGATTTAGAAGAAAGAAGGGGGATTGCGGCATGAACGCGAAGGAAACAGAGCGCATCATTGCTTTTCACGGCATGCGGAGGGGAGCGGCGCATGTGCGGACTGGTGCGGACGGAACGCATGTTGCACTCACGCTGCGCCCCGGCGCACGTGCGGGAGCGCCCATGCCAACGGCAGCCTGCCTTGCCGGGGTGGACGGAAAAACGGTGCGCATTGCGCTTGAAAACGGCGTGGGGCAGACGCCGCTTAGCATCGACCCCGCGGTGATTCTCCTCATCGCGGATGCGCCGGAAGGTGAGGCCTTTTGCGCGGAAGGCGCGCGCGGCACGCTGGACCGCCGCGCTGTTGAGATGCTGAAGCGGCCTATGCGCGCGCTCCGGCAAGCCGGGCAGCAGAGTTCCGAAGCGCCGCAGGAGGAGGGAAAGCGGAAGGGAATGCCAGATACGGTAAAACAAAAGCCGGAGCACGTGGAAACATCCGTTCCAGCAGCGAGCCATGCTCCCGGTGCACAGACCGTCGCCCCGAAGGCAGAACCAGAGGGGAGCCACGGCAATTCCCAAGCTCAGGCCGCACCGCCCCGGCCGGCGGCGGACGGGCGGACCGGCGGAAAAAAGCAGCCGCCATCCTCCGGGCAAAAACCGCCGCAACCGCGTTCCGAAGCGCTCTTGGGCATCCTTTCCAAAGCAAACGAACTGTTTCCGCCCGGGGGCGGAGAGGGGGGCGCAGAGGCGCATTTTGCCTCCGATGAACCGCTGCGGGGCGCATTTATGCCGCGTCCGCTTGCCGCACAGGCGGCGGGGAACCGCAGGCGTCCCGGAGGCACCATTCGCGCAGGCACAGTGGCCGCATCGAATGGAGAACATGCCGCCTATGGTGCGTCGCCCCCGCGCGACACGCAATGGAGCGACGCTGTGCGCGAACTGAGCCGGCCGGAGGAAGCGCCGAAACCTTCCGGCGTAGGCATGGCAGAGGCGGCAGAAAGCCTGTTCCCGGAGGCATTTCCGGGCATATCGTGGCGGCGCGTGCGGTATCCCGGGACGCGGAGATATTATCTTGAGGGCGTGGGGCTTGTGAACGGGGGGCGCTGCATCATTTATGCGCTGCCGGGCGAAAACTATCCTGCGCAGCCTTACCGTGCCCGTGGGTTTACGCGTTTCGTGCGGGATGTAAACGGCAATGGGTATTGGGTGAAGGTCAAGCGCACCAATCACAACGGCTAAGAGCACTTTGCTTCTTTAAATAATGAGGTTTCCTGCCTCCCGCGCTGCTCTCGCTTGGCTCCGCCCCCCTTTTGAAAGGAGCTGCCGCGGAGGCGGCTGAGGATTGTCTTATTCCCGCAAAGGCTGTGGAGATGCGGAAAAGCGTCTCCCGCCGCTGAATTTTTGCCAAACCACCACATCTATGGCCTTGCTGCGCACGCGGGCACAAGCCGGCAAAAACGGGAGAAAAAGCAAGAAGTTTTCGCGGTTTTCCTTGACATTCGGGCGCGTGTGTGCTAAATTAAGTAAGCAACCCCCGTCAGGGGGGTTTATTTAGGTTCGCAATCCATAAACGGTTCGCCGTTGGATACTGAGGAGGAAATCAATCATGCGCGTTAAGATCACGTTGGCCTGCAGCGAGTGCAAGCAGAGGAATTACAATACCTTCAAGAACAAGAAGAACGATCCCGACCGCCTGGAGTTCAGCAAGTACTGCCGTTTCTGCCGTAAGCATACCGTGCACAAAGAAGCGAAGTAAGCTAGGAGAATAACGATGGCGAACGAGAAGAACGAAAAGAAGGAAGTCGCCAAGAAGAAGGCGAAGGGTCCCGGCTTCTTTGCCCGGATCGGCAAATTCTTCCGCGAGGTGTTTGGCGAGGTAAAGAAACTTTCCTGGCCCACCAAAAAGGAACTTGCTTCCTATACCCTCACGGTCCTTGCGTTCATCGTGCTGATGAGCATCGTGATCGGCGTGCTTGATTTCGTGTTCGGCAAGGGGCTGTCGCTCCTGGGCACGCTTTGAGCCACGGCCTGACAGGAGCTGCCATGTCCGAGGAAGCCAAATGGTATGTCGTCCATACCTATTCCGGGTATGAGAACAAAGTAAAGGAAGACCTTGAAAAAACTGTGGAAAACCGCAACCTGCAGGATATGATCCTGGAGGTGAAGTATCCCACGGAGGAAGTCGTTGAGATTAAGGACGCAAAGCGCAAGGTCGTCCAGCGGAAGGTTTACCCGGGCTATGTAATGATCAAAATGATCATGAACGACAAAACCTGGTATGTCGTGCGCAATACGCGCGGCGTGACGGGCTTTGTCGGCCCAGGATCCAAGCCGATCCCGCTTACGGATGAAGAAGTCACGGCCATGGGTGTGGAGCACATCCCCATCGAGCTGGACATCGCCGTGGGCGAAAGCGTGCGCGTCGTTTCCGGCCCGCTGGAAAACTTCATCGGCACCGTGGAAGCGCTCGATCCGGAGCGCCAGAAGGTGAAGCTTGTGGTTTCCATGTTCGGCCGCAACACGCCCGTGGAACTCGACTACATTCAGGTGCAGAAGCTCTGATAAAAAGGACGCATCTGCATACCCTCTGCGGAATGGGTTCCGCAGCCAATTTCGGTATTGAGCCCGCGAGGGCTTTGATACGGTGGGAGGCTTGAAAAAGCCGCTCGCACCACATTTTATTCAGGAGGAAAACTTCAATGGCAAAGAAGATCACAGGGTATGTGAAGCTTCAGATCCCTGCCGGCAAAGCAACGCCGGCGCCGCCGGTCGGCCCTGCGCTGGGTCAGCACGGCGTAAACATCATGGGCTTCTGCAAGGAGTTCAACGAGCGCACCGCTAAGCAGGCGGGCCTGGTGATCCCGGTTGTTATCACCGTGTATCAGGACCGTTCCTTCACCTTCATCACCAAGACGCCGCCCGCGGCCGTCCTGATCAAGAAGGCTTGCGGCATCGAGAGCGCTTCCGGCCGCCCGAACACCCAGAAGGTTGCCAACATCACCAAGGCGCAGGTTCGCGAAATTGCGGAGCTGAAAATGCCGGACCTGAACGCCGCAAGCGTTGAGGCCGCGATGAGCATGGTGGCAGGCACGGCCCGCAGCATGGGCATCATCGTTGTGGACTAAGGGGGAAATGAAGCATGAAGCATGGTAAGAAATATCAGGACAGCGTTAAGCTGATCGACAAGCAGAAACTTTATGATCCCCGCGAGGGCATTGAAGCCGTTCTTTCCACCGCGAAGGCCAAGTTCGACGAAACCGTCGAAGCTTCCATCCGCCTGGGTGTTGACCCGCGCCATGCAGACCAGCAGGTCCGCGGCACCGTGGTTCTCCCCCATGGTACCGGTAAGACCGTCCGCGTGCTCGTGTTCGCCAAGGGCGACAAGGCCAAGGAAGCGCAGGATGCCGGCGCCGATTTCGTGGGTGACGATGATCTCGTGAAGAAGATTCAGACCGAGAGCTGGTTTGGCTTCGATGTTTGCGTTGCGACGCCGGATATGATGGGTACCATTGGCCGTATCGCCCGCATCCTCGGACCCAAAGGCCTCATGCCGAACCCGAAGAGCGGCACGGTTACGATGGATGTCGCCAAGGCTGTTGCGGACATCAAAGCCGGTAAGGTTGAGTACCGCGTTGACAAGACCGCCATCGTGCACGTTCCCGTCGGCAAGGTTTCCTTCGGCGCTGATAAGCTCACCGAGAACCTCGCTTCCCTGATGGATGCGATCGTGAAGGCGAAGCCCGCGGCTGCAAAGGGTACCTACCTCAAGAGTGTGGTGCTTTCCACCACCATGGGCCCTGGCGTGAAGTTCAACGGCATGAAATTCCAATAAGCAAACGCACATGAGTAAAGGCGAGCCGCAAGGCTCGCCTTTGTTTATGGAAAAGCGGGTGGCCCGTTTTTCTCTCTTGTGCAGCAACATTCATTTACTTGCCGACGCGAACAACCTTCTTGCCGGATTTCGTTGTGCTGCTTTTGGTGCTGCTCTTGGAAGAAGACGTTTTCGTTGAAGATTTTTTGGTGGATGCTTTCTTTGTCGAAGTCTTCTTGGTGGAGGACTTCTTCTTGGATTTGTCGTCTTCCAGCGCCTCGCTGTCTCCAAAAACGTTCATTGCAAGGGAAGCAAGCCCGCCTAGATCCAGGCTGCCTTCCTCTTCCTTTTCATCGGAAGAGCCGCCTAAAAGGCCGCCCAGCAGGCCGCCGAGCGCGCTTGCCGTGCTTTTCTTTTTTTTGCTGCGCTTTTTCTTTGCGGTGGGTTCGGAACCGCTGAGCAGGGAACCCAGCAGGTCGCCGAGGCCCGCGCCGTCATCGTCTTCCTCCTCATCTTCGGCCTTGCTGCTGCCGAGCTTGGAAAGCAGCAGCGGTGCCACTGCGGAGAGAATCGTCATCACCTGATCGGAAGAAATCCCGCTTTTTTCGGCGATGCTTGCAGCTTCGCTCTCCTTGCTGTCGCCAAGGATATGCGTGAGGATCTTTCCGCCATCGGAAAGGTCCACATTCTGCAGGAAGCTGCCGATATCGGAGGTGTCATTCTTTGCGTGATCCTTGAGCGCCTTATTTAAAGAAGATGCGCCTGCCTTTGAGGAGGCGTTGTTCTTCATGCCGGTAAGCAGCAGGGGGAGCGCGGAATCCAACACGCTGGAAACCTGGCTTTTTTTTGCGTCTACACTTTTGCCCAAGGCGGATACGCCGTCCCCGGAAAGCATGCCCAGCAGGCTGGAAACATCTAAACTTGCCATACCATGCTCCTTTTACTCGGCATCCTCAATCTTCAATTCGCCCTCAATTTCGTGGTTCCGGGCGCAAAAAGCACAGAGGGTGGTGCGGTTGGCTTCAATGGCATCGGTGACGCTGCCCGCATAAAGCGTATCGGAATTGGCAAGCGCCTGGCAATCCTCATCAATATGGTATTTTTTGCCGAAAGCAGTCCAGTACACATCGCCTTCGATCAGGCTCTCCGCACTGGCCTTTTCTTCGGCGGAGATGGGATCGTAATCGATGGAAAGCGCGCCTGCAAGCACCATTGCGACGATCGCCACCACGGCGACGATGCGCTTTGTTTTTTTATCGAGATCCTTGTTTTTAAGCAGGATGACGATAAGCGGCAGGAAGCATGCGATGGCCATAATCAAACCGAGCTGGCTCCAAAGATAGAAGCCTACTTTGTTGCCTTCCTTCTTCATGGGTTTAATTCGGTTTGCCTTCTTCCAAAGCATGGCCGCAATGACAACACAGATAAGATCAATTACGATGCCGATGATGAGCGCGGCCATCAGGGAGATCGGCACATAGAGCGTGCCGTTGAGCAACAGGATACAAAGCACCTCGCAGGCGATGGCGATGGCCCAAAGCACAGCAGAGCCGATGCGCAGCCCGATTGTGCTGCCCCCCTTCACCGGCGCGGTGGTTTCGGCCTGGTCTGCAGCCTTGCGGATAATCTTCTTGGGTTTCTTTTCTTCCATGGGAGTTCCTCCTGCAAATAGTATCAAAGATAAGGGGCATGAAGCCCAACAAGATCATTGTAAGCCCAGGCGTTACCATTGTCAACAGAAGGCGAAAAAGCGCGGTTCATGCTTTATTTTATAACGAAAAAAGGCTTCGGGAGCGGAGCGAGGGACAATAAGCTGTGAAATACTCGAAAAGGTGGCCGCAGCCACTTTTTCGACACACAAAAAAGGCTTCGGGAGTCCGAAGCCTTTCGTTTTAAGGGAAAACAGAGTTTATT
>ERZ857998.299-NODE-299-length-73306-cov-4.682680_pt1 | contig 73306 bp, 78 predicted proteins | sample MGYA00519954_ERZ857998 | MGnify/ENA primary metagenome ERZ857998 (study PRJEB31778, sample SAMEA3449424) | human gut metagenome | biome: human gut; feature: human-associated habitat; material: faeces | place: United Kingdom | collected 2010/2012 ...
TTTCTATTTTGCTTATATCCATTATATTTCCAACGATTTCTAGAAGAGTTCTAGATGCTGAAACAACATCTTCTAAATCTTCTTTCATGCTCTCAGGGCATTCATCTTTTTCTTTCATATCTTCTGATAACCCAACGATTGCATTTAATGGTGTTCTTATCTCATGGGACATACTTGATAAGAAATCACTTTTAGCTCTATTTGCTTTCTCTGCTTGATCTTTGGCAATATTAAGCTCTGTTATAACTTTTAAATCAGGGTTCTCTATTGTAAAATACATTATTACACAAATAATAGTTTCAATATATGTCATAAGCAATAATTGAGGAAAAAGCATTTGAATTATTGCTGTAACTGTACCTATCACTAAAAATATAAAAACAGGTAAATATCTTTTATTATTTACTTTCTTTAGGTTAACAAGTAACATCACAAATATATATAACATAGCTATACTTGACATTCCATACGTAAAATATACTGATGCACCAGATGTATATCTTATTGCAAAATCACTACTAATAACTACTTCTATTGGTAATATCCACAGTATCAACGAAACAATTGCATAAAATATGGTAAATAAATATATTCTTTTTTTATTAAATGTGTTTTCACCTTTTAACATGCTGAAAACATAATAAGCCATAGTAAAAACCCATAGAATTAAATACAGTAAGTAAGCCTTATAAATAAATATACTGACTAAAGGTATTTTATCATAAATTGATGATGCATATGTGCAGAGCATTTCAATAACAAGGCCAAACAAGTTAGATATTATTAAAGTACTAAAAATACTCGTTTCTTTAGTTCTTATATGTCCTTTTCTATAATATAAAATTAAAACTATTAAGATAAACGGTATTGCCGCAATCGGGAAGAAAATGCCAGTTCCCATAAGTTCACCACCTTATTATGTTTAAAGTATATCATGATAGTACTAATAATTCAAAAAAAACTACCTTATGGTAGTTAATTTTATTTATTTTTTGATAGTATAAGTTTTTTTACTTTTCCACCTTGTGATAATTTTTCTTTTGCATCCTTTTCTAATACATCATAGTCTATTTTATTTGAGTCTTCTTTTCTTGGAAGTTCTTTTACAAATTCTACATAGTCTGGGATTTCATAATATTTTAATTGCTTTAAAGTGCCATCATCCAATTCTATTGGTTTATAAAAACTCTCTTTAACCTTTTCCTCGACTTCCTTGTTTTCTTGTAAATTTTCATTTAAAACAATATATACTTTGTTAACAAATAACATATCGTCATCTGGAACTTGCACTACAGCGCTCTCTTCAACTCCAGGAATATTATCAATAAGTTTTTGTACATGATCACAATATACCTTATCCAATGTTGATATTATATAAAATCTTGATTCTCTTCCAGTTAATGTAAAGTATCCATCTTCATCAATATATCCAAGCATTCCAGTTTTAAAATATTCTTTTCCATCTTTTAATATTTTTGCTTTTTTGGTTTCTTCTTTATTTTTATAATATTCTTTAAATACATGTTTCCCTGATATGTAAAGAGTACCTTCTTCACCATACTTCTGCTCCTCTAACTTATCATTTAAAATCATTGCAGAAGTACCTACTAGAACTTTTCCTGTAGTTTCAGGTCTTATTTCTATACCAACAGGATTTGTTCCACAACTTACAGTTTCAGCATTTCCAGCACCATTACCTATTTCTACATTATGTGCACCATGTTCTTCAAAAAATTTTTTACCCTTTTCGTAAACCGCAGGAGTTAAAAAATCTCCACCAGAAACATAAGTAGTAATAGATGATAAATCAGCATCTTTATCAGTATTCTTCATTATTAAATTTAATAATGCAGGACTTCCAAATATAATGTTAGGATTTTTCTTCAAGTAATACTTAATTGTGTCGTTTGAAATATCTGGAGCGAGTATTGCTGTTTTTCCACTCAATAAAGTAATAAGTGTAGAAGTTGAAAAACCATATGGATACATAAAAGGTACGCAAACCAAAGTTCTATTTCCATTAAGATTTTTTACTCTGCTTGAGTTTTTTAAATATGTTCCTGCTGCTAAAATATTTTCATTTGTTAGTACAACTGATTTTGGATTACCAGTAGAACCACTTGTAAACAATATCAATGCATCATCTTTTTTAGAATTTGATGGTAATCCCTTTTTCTGAAACTGTGCTATAGTACCTAAATCATTGAAATCAATTATATCATCATTAGAAATTATTTTATAATTTTCAATTAAAGAAGGGTTACTAACATCATCCTTTTTTAAAGTGACGATATTTCTTACACCAGTTTTATTTTTAATTCTCATATTTTCTTCATCTGATTTATCAAAATTGATAAATACTGGAGACTCAAACAAGTTTAAATATTGACAAATTTCTTCTTCTTCAGCCTTTGCATTTAAAAAAGTTGCTATTGCGCCAATTCTATTACAAGCCATAAAACTAGCTACTGCTTGGTAATAATTTGGCATTGAAATAGACACTATTTGACCTTTTTTTACACCTAGTTCTTTCAATGCTCTTGATATAGTTACTGAATCATTTATTAACTTATTATAATCAACAGTCAAATCTAGGCAGTCTATTGCTTTTTTATCCTTATAGAAATAATTTATTGCTTGTATAGCATTGTATATACTCATATCCGGTATAATTGGGTTCCTTTCAAAAAATGTATGTCCTTTGTCCTGAGGTTTATCTATTGAAGCATACCCTGTCATTTTTTTCATAAAAACTCTCCCTAACTATTAAAAATTGGCTTGATTATAACATTTATTTTGACTAATGTCAATTTTACTAAATATCAAAAAAGTTAACTTTATTTTTAATAATAATTTTAATCTTCATCTTTATATAATATCATTGCAGAAAAACAGTAGATTTGCTCTTCTGAAAACATTGTTATCGCGACTTGATATTTTATATCAATTAGATTATCGCCAATACTGCTCAAAAAATCATTAACACTATTTTCTAAATCTTTTTCATGTGTTTCATCAAAAACTTTTACTTTCATATTATCACCATTTTAATAATAGTACTTTAAAGGCTCTTTTTTTGTAGAAAAAAGCACTTAGAAATCTAAGTACTTATTTAACTACTATATTAACAATTTTCTTTTGAATTACTATAATTTTTACTATTTCTTTTCCTTCAATATGTCTTTTTACATTTTCTTCTTCTGTTGCTTTTTTCTTAATATCGTCTTCTGTATCATTTGTATCAACAGTTATTGTAGCTCTTACTTTACCATTTACTTGAACTGCTAAAGTATAACTATTCTCTTTTAACAATGATTCATCATACTCTGGCCACTTCTCGTATGCAATTGTATTATCGTGTCCTAACATACTCCATAACTCTTCACCTAAATGTGGACATACTGGGCTTATTATCTTAACAAAGCCTTCTGCATATTCTCTTGGTAAAAAATCTTCTTTATAAACTGCATTTACAAAAATCATTAACTGAGAAATAGCTGTATTAAAGTTTAAAGTTTCATAATCATTTGTTACTTTCTTTATAGTTTGATGATAAATTTTCTCTAAGTTTTTATTTTCTTTATCTTGAACCTTACCATCTTCGAAAATTCTATAAATTCTTTCTATAAATCTTTTAGCGCCATCTATTCCTGCTCCACTCCAAGGTTTATCTTGAGAAAGTGGTCCCATAAACATTTCGTAAAGTCTTAAAGAATCTGCTCCATGGCTATCTACAACATCACTTGGATTTACTACATATTCAGGATGTCTTTTACCCATTTTAATTCCATTGGCACCCAAAATCATTCCTTGATGTACTAATTTTTGGAATGGTTCTTTTACTGGTACTAAACCTTTGTCATATAAGTAGTTGTTCCAGAATCTTGAATACAACAAATGTCCAGTCGTATGTTCTGGTCCACCAATATATAAGTCTACTGGCATCCAGTGTTTTAATAATTCATAATCCGCAAAGGCTTTATCATTATGTGGATCAATATATCTTAAGAAATACCATGATGACCCAGCTGATCCTGGCATCGTAGAAGTTTCTCTTGTTCCTTTTTTACCATCTATTACAACATTTTTCCAATCTTCTGCAAACTCTAATGGAGCCTTTCCATTTCTTGACTTATAATCTTTTAATTTTGGAAGTATTACTGGTAAATCCTCATTTGGAACCAACTTGATTGTACCATCTTCCATATGAATAACAGGTACTGGTTCTCCCCAATATCTTTGACGTGCAAAAATCCATTCACGAAGACGATAGTTAACCTTCTTCTCTCCTAAATGATTTTCTTCCAAATATTCTATCATCTTATTTATAGCATCTTCTTTATTTAAACCATTTAAAAATTCTGAATTTATATGAATTCCATCTTTAGACATAGCAGAATCACTATTTTCATCTTCATCGCTACCTTGTAAAACCTTTATAATTGGTAAATTATACTTTTTAGCAAATTCATAATCTCTATCATCATGGGCTGGTACTGCCATTATTGCCCCTGTTGCATAACTTGATAATACATAATCTGCTATATATATAGGTATCTTCTTTCCATTAACTGGGTTTACTGCATAACTTCCTGTGAATACACCTGTTTTTTCTTTGTTCAATTCTGTTCTTTCAAGTTCTGATTTAGCAGCACAGGCTTTTTTATATTCTTCAACTTCTTCTTTTTTGTCAGCAGTAGTTATTTCATCTACTAATTTATGTTCTGGTGATAAAACACAGTAAGTTGCTCCAAACAAAGTATCACATCTTGTAGTAAATACTTTAAACGACTTATCAGTATCCGCTACTTTAAAGTTAACGATAGCTCCAATAGATTTTCCTATCCAGTTTTTTTGCATTTCCTTTGTTGATTCAGGCCAATCGATATTATCTAATCCTGTTAAAAGCTTTTCTGCGTACTTTGGAATATCCATTACCCACTGTTTCATATTACGTCTTACAACAGGATATCCACCACGTTCACTTTTACCATCTATTACTTCATCATTTGACAAAACTGTTCCTAATTCTTCACACCAGTTTACAGGCATATCAATACATTTAGCATATCCATCTTCATAAAATCTTTCAAAAATCCATTGTGTCCATTTATAGAACTTAGGATCACTTGTTGAAATTTCTCTATCCCAGTCATAAGAGAAGCCTAAACTTTTTAATTGACTTTTAAAAGTCTTAATATTTTGTTCAGTAAAACCATCTGGATGATTTCCTGTATTTATTGCATACTGTTCTGCTGGAAGTCCAAATGCATCCCATCCCATTGGATGTAAAACATTGTATCCTTGCATTCTCTTCATTCTACACACTATATCAGTAGCAGTATATCCTTCTGGATGACCTGCATGAAGTCCTACACCAGATGGGTAAGGAAACATATCCAAAGCATAATACTTAGGACGAGAAAAATCACGAACATCTGTCTTAAATGTATTATTTTTCTCCCAATACTCCTGCCACTTTTTTTCTACTTCTTTAAAATTATACATCTTTAATCAATCCTCTTTTCTTAAATGCTTTTGCCAAAAATTTTAGGCTTATTAAATACATTGGTATTATAAGTACAATTGATAAAATCATCTGATAAGTTAGCTTTTTAAATAAAAGTACAGAAACGACAGTAACAATTGCAATATCAACTCCCAGGACTAGTCCCACTACTTTTAAAACTCCTCTTAAATTTACTTTATCCAAATCAACATTATACTTCCTAATAAAATACTTTACTTCGGCTGGTAATGATAGAAAATCATCTTTCTTTTGTTCTTCAGCACTTCTCTTTTTCTTTTTATCTTTTTTACTTTTCCTTACATGTCCATTTTTGTCAAATTTTGTAACTGATACAATGAAATATACAATGTACATTACAGCTGCCAAAACACCAATTTCAAACATTTTTAACACCTCCAAATAAAAAAATATTCATCCAACATAAGGACGAATATTTCGCGGTACCACCTTAATTTGTAGAAAGTTCTACACACTCTATCTTTTAACGCAAGAATACGGTTTGCTTTTACTTGAAGACAAGTTCACTTAACTTCCTATTATTAGCTTTCACCAAATACTAACTCTCTTTAAATATTTTTTTAAGTTACTACTTCCTCAAAACAAATATGACTATATTATATTAAAGTTCATCAACATAATCAAGTAATTTTAAAAATAACGTTCTAAATGATTTATCTAAGTTATATTTCTTAAGCTTAATAATTTTCATTCTCTTAGTCTTAATATCATCATCACTAAATAAAATATCCGCTATTTTTTCCTTCATGGATGTTTCTATCTGTAAATCGGAAATTATTATATCAATATCATCATTTACTACCCTTGCTGCATCTATTTCAATATCTTTTCCCTTACAGTTAATAGTTAGCTGACCAACAGTTGAAACATTATTTATTTCAACAATAAAGTCTTTATCTTCAACATACATATTGCTAACAGGAATCTCACTAGAGTTAAAATGTGCAGAAACATCTTCAGCTTTTTTCGTATTTCTAAATCTTATTTTATAATTTCTAGAATCAGGTACTATGCCACTTTTACCTTCTATAGACCTAATTATAAGCGTATAATTATTTGGCAAATAGTTGTAGTCAATTTCTGTAATTAAATAGAAACCTTCTTTATATAGACTACTTATTCCATCATCTTCGTAAAGTCTATAAGTATTGTTTTGACCAGGGAAAACATGTATTTCAATATCAGTTGGATTAGAAGTATTATTAACATTACTTTTATTAGAAAGTGGTATTATACTTCCTCTTTTAGCGAAAATTGGATAATCTTCCTCTTTATAGAAAGAAATATACTTTTTATTCCCTATATATTTTTTACCTGTAGTAAATTCATACCACATACCTTCTGGTAAATAAAAACGATGAATTGTTCTATTCATAACAGGATCTTTTTTATTTACTATTGGTGCTACTAAAAGCTCACTTCCAAAGAAATATTCATTTCTATATACATGGTCATCATAAACTTTTGGTAAGTAATAGTAAAGTGGTTGGAAAATCATTGAACCTGTTTTGTGATACTTATAAGCTTCTGTGTATAAATATGATGTTAATCTATGTCTTAATCTTAGATAATTTCCCACTATACTAGATGTTTTAGTATCCCATTTCCATGGTTCTCTTTTATAATATTTTCCACCAGAAGAATGGAACCTTAATATTGGAGAGAATACCCCAAGTTGTACTGATCTTATGTAAAGTTCTGGATCCTCTATCCCACCATCATAGCCACCGACATCATGGCTCCACCAACAAGCTCCTATGTTTGAAGCAGAAAGATTGAAAAATGGTGTTGACATAAAATTTTCCCAGCTTACTTTTGATGTTCCAGCATATAAAACCGGATATCTATGAGCAGCTTCTAGTGCATTTCTCGATAAAATCATTCCTCTTTTCGCAGGATTTCTTGCTAAATCATTAAATATATAGTGGCTTAAAATCCACAAACGATTTAAATCTTTTGTCTCTTTATAATCATTCCAGAAGAAATCTACTCCTAAAGTTTCAAGAGGTTCTAGCAAATATTTTAGTAATGCATCAAGCATTTTTGGATTCAATGGATCGAGTGCTATTAAACCTTCTTCTTTATATTCTAAGAAGTTTTTAATTTCTTGATAATGTTCTTCATGAGGATATACACCATCTTTTGGATTTACTGATAATCCTACTCTGATACCTTTTGAATGCAAAAAATCAATAAGTGATTTTGGATCACTAATTAAGTTTTTATTGAACGTAAAACCTGTTTCTAGATCTTTATATGGCCCAGTTGTTCTAATGTGCCAATCTTTATCAAAAAGAATAACAGAAAGTGGAATATTTTCTTTCTCAAACTTTTGAATAAGTGCTAATATGTTGTCCGTTGTGTACGCTTTGTCTCTTGACCACCAGTTACCAAGAGCATATCTTGGAATTAAAGATGGCATTCCTGTTAACTTAAAGTAATCATTTACACACATACCAAAGTCTTTGTTATACATAAACAAATAAATATCCGTTGAACCGAGCTCATTTGGATGTGCTGTTCCAAATTCATCTAATCTAAGAGTGTTACTATCATCAATAGATACAAAACCATCTGGAGAAAATAATCCCCTATTTCTAGGTTTATCTTCAGGTTTAGTTTCCGCACTTACATTAGAACCATAATAATTCTTTGCCTCAGGATGGCCATAGTGCCATATAACATCAGTATTTTTTAAAGAAACTTTTAAATTTTTTATAGGGTTAAATGTTGTTCCCTTAAAAGGTTCTTCTTTGGAATATACGAGCTTAAAATATTCAGTTTCTACTTCCAAATAATTTCTATCTTCCTTCTTAGTGAACTTTGGCACTTCAAAATCACGGAAGATAGCAAACTCTGTAGCAAAATCATTAAATACACCAGTTGGACTATATTCAAGTCTTATTAGTCTTTCAGTTAAAATAGTTATTCTAAATCTTTGACCCTTGATAATAGACTCCGGCTTAGATTTTAACTTATTTAAATCTATATGAAAATGGTTTCCTAAATCATACATAAATATCACCCTTTATTCTTACTAACATTATAACATAAAGATTTATCTAATAATAATATTTTTTGTTTTATTATATAAATTTATCATATAAAAAAACTTATCTCTATCAAGCATAGAAATAAGCTTTTAATATGTTTAGTTTAAAATTTTACCGTTTTATCAGGCAAAGATTTATCAAGACTTATACCTTCTGTTTTCTCTAACTCTAGTAAAGCTTTATCCTTTAATGTTGTACCATCACTTAAAGAAATATTAGTCATTTTATCTAAATTATTTGTCAAAAATTCTTGTTCTTCGTGTGCTACTTTTTTAAACTTATCTTCTAGGTCATAATAATGTCCTTTTAACTCCATGGCACTGACACGACTTGAGTTCATTTGCGATATTTCTTTATTTATTGTTGGAATGGCTTGCGCTTTTACTTTTAAGTCATTTACTACCATAATAGCAAAGCCAGCTTTAGATTCATTTGAATCAAACATATCTAGATCGAAATCTTCTTTTTTAAAATTTCTTAGATAGTATCCAGCTACATCGGAATATATTCTTTTTTCAGATTCATCTGCTAGAAAATAATTTTTAGCAATTGTGTTTATATCTTTTAATTTTCCATCTTCATTAAAAAACTTTTTAAATATAGGAAAATTGTCAAGTAGTTCTGGTTGTCTTAAAAACTCTTCTTGCATAGTTTTAATATAATATGCTGAACTTTCCATAATACGATCTGAAGAATCAAGATGAAAATCTAAACTTGATTTCTTTATTTTAGTTTTTTCATTATCTTCTTCAATTTTGGATACAACACTAGCTATTTTTTCTTCTTCATCTTTATACAAATGTTTTAAGAATTCTACTGTATATTCTCTACCTTTTGCATTGGCATCAATTTCTGTTAAAACATATGAATAATTAAGTTCATAGTTATCATTTCCAGTAACCATATATAAAAATTCATCTAGAGATGCAATGTAGTTTAGATATGTGTTTTTATTTTCTTTTTTGTCACAACTTTGAGTATAATGTTCTACCTCATGTGCTGTTGTTAAGATGCAGTCTGCAAACGAAGATAGATTATTGGCTAGTCTTATGCCCTGACGATTTACACAAATAATGTTACTGTCTTGAAGATGTTCTCCTGTTTCATACAATTCCATGATATCTGGGAAAAAGATTTTAGGCATTGTAAGATTTAATTCTCTACATTTACTTTTTGCATAATATTGAACAACAAAAAGTTTTTCATGTAGTTTTTTTAAAGATAAATTATCTAAGACTATCTTTGCATAAGTCCCCTGCATCTTAGCAAATTCTGGTGAGTTATCATCATTTATAATTAAGTATTCTGATAAAATTCTTGCATCTTTACTACTATAAAATTCATTATTAACAACATTTTTATAAGTTTTTAATGCTATTGCGGCAAGTTTGTTTTTGATTTCTTCTAACTCCTTTAGTTGTTCAGGTGAAAATAATTCTTTGTTTCTTTCATCGTGATAAATTGGAGAAGAATACATACTAACTGGATTTTTTCTTAAAAGTTGCATATACCAAGAAGCAAGTCTTTCTTTGTTTATTGTTTTTTTGAAAATACTTTCTACATAGCTTTCTGTTTCGCTGTTTATCATAGAATTACGGTGAATTTTTTTATCAGATTCTTCATCATCGAAAAAATCAAAGTCATCAAGATCCTCAGCTGAATACTTTGCTGCTATTGTTGCTAGTTTTTTAACCAACTCATTTTTTGTTATTTCTTTATTCTCTTCGCTGTCACATAACGTAAGAATGTAAGATTCCAAGGTGTCTGCCGTTATTAAATCAATGGCAGTACTACCAATTCTATCTTTAGTAGCATTTGCTTTTCTTTCATAAATGCTTAAAAACTCACGTGCATTATTGACAGAATCAAAAATATTGTCAAACATATCGAAAGTTGTTTCACTTACGCAGCCTCTCATTATTCTTTCTTCTTGCTCTTCTTTTCGCATTTGATCAAGCATTGTCATATCTGAAACAAAGCTATTATACATATCTACACACCCCATCTATCGTAATATTCAATCTAATTTTATCATTTAAAAAATTCAAAGTAAACAAGTTTTATTGCAGATTAAAAATATATGTGTTATGATTTTTTCACGTAGAAATTTGGTGATTTAAATGAGTGAGTTTAAGTATAGCGATTCAAACAAGAGATACTATACACTTGATTATTATTATAAGCATAAGTATGGTTGTAAAATAGCAAAGATAAGTTTAAACATGGGACTTACTTGTCCTAATAAAGATGGCAAGGTCGGATATGGTGGTTGCATTTACTGCTCTAAACTAGGAAGTGGAGAGTATGCTGGAGATAAGAATAAACCCTTGAAAGAGCAATTCGATGAAGTCAAAAATGTTATGATTAAAAAATGGCCAAGTGCTAAGTTCATTGCATATTTTCAAGCAAACACTAATACATACGCTCCCATTGAAAAGCTTAAAAAAGCTTGGGAAGAAGTTCTTACTTATGATAACGTCGTTGGAATAAACATTTCTACAAGACCTGATGCAATTGAAAAAGAATGTTATGATTACTTAGAAGAACTCAATAAAAAAACAGATTTAGTTGTGGAACTTGGACTTCAAACAATACATGATAAAACATCAAAATTCATAAATAGATGCCATGATTTAAATTCTTTTGAGACAGCACTTAATGAATTGAACAAACGTGGTGTTAAAGTTTTGGTACATGTTATGTTTTCTCTTCCATATGAGACAAAAGACATGATGCTAGATACTATTAAATATTTAAGTAACAAAAATATCTGGGGAATCAAGATACATATGCTTCACATTTTAAAAGGAACTCTTCTTGCTAAGATATATGAACAAGAAAAATTCCCTATTTTAACAAAAGATGAATATGTGCAAATAGTTTGTGATAGCCTAGAATTACTTCCAGAAAATATTGTGATAAATAGACTTACTGGTGACCCTAAAGTTGATGATTTAATTGAGCCATTCTGGCTTGTAAAAAAGTTTTGTGTACTAAATGATATTGATAAAGAAATGGCAAGGAGAGATTCTTACCAAGGTAAAATGTTTAAAAGAAGCTGAAAAACTCAGCTTCTTTTACTTTAGTTCTTGAATTACACCTTCTAGAACGGCATTATCTACTAATTGTGATTTATTATCACTATCTACATAATAAACAGTGGCATACAAATTACCATCTTTGCCTGATTCATATTCATCTTGTGCATAATAAAGCACATCATTATATGAGAAAGCATAAAGATAGTTATCACTTAAAAGTTCATTTTTATCGTAGGAATAAAATTCTTTAGTATTTCCATCATAAGTTGAATAATATATTTTATCATTTACATTTAATATGTCATAACCATCTCTAGTAATTTCTTTAAATTTTCCATCTTTATACAAGTAAATAGTACCAGTACTTTTCTCTGTATCACATGACTCTACAAAATAAAGTTCATCATCTTTCCAAGCATTTCTGCATATTTCTTTTCCTAAGTGAACTTTCTTTTCAAAAGCACCATTATTATATTTTAAATAATAATAATCACCATCAGTATCTTCATAGAAAATATCACCATTACGGTAATTAAACCCTCCAAGATTTACATCACTCGTAATTGGAACTTTTGTAATTTTGTTTTTCTTTGTGTCTAAAACATTTACAAAGTATTCATTTTTATTTTCATATTCAGCATAGATATAGAAATCACCTTTAAAATATTCTTCACCTTCTCCAAATACAAAACCATCTGCTATTTTTTCTTTTTTTCCATCTTTAGAATGATATGTCGCTATATTTATATTTTTATCATCTTCGTTTTTTGGTGGAGATGTGTAGGCTACAAAATAAGATTCACCACAAAATCCAGGATAGAAATAATTTACATCTTTGCTTAAAAGGTTACCATTAACATACAAGTTAAATGTGTAATCATTTCCTGTTTCTGTTGCATAATACGTATTTTCACAAATACTAATAGCACTATCTATTTCACTTTTTACTTCTTCCTTCTCATCTTTTGATGGTGTTATTTTATAAAGTTTTTTATCTTCATCTATATAATAGATACTACTTCCATCGTCACCAATATAAAAGTCTTCTACACTCGATTTTATTTTTTCAGTTATATCATAGTTGTAAAAATATAAATTATTATTTTTTAAATATGCTACTCCACCTTCTACAACATCAAACTTAGTTGCATCCTTTGCGATAAGATGTTTCTCATCCAACTTTTTGGAATCAATTAGAGAACTTAATTCTACATAACTAATTGAAAATACACCATCATAGTTATTATCTGTATATACTACTTTTTTATCATCCTTAGACAACTTAGCATAGTAATCATAACCATTATCTGAATCATCACCATAATTTTCACTCAAAGTATACTTTTCATTAGTCTTCTTATTCCATAAAATAACAGAATTATCCCTAACATAATAATAGTAATTAGAATAAGTGTTTTTCTTTCCTAATCCAAAAAGAAGAAAGATAACTACCCCTAAAATAATTAGAAATAAAATTAAAAATAAATACCAAAACTTTTTAAAAAACTTCATATAATACCTCTTTATTTTCCTTCAAATTTTTCTTTTAATTCTTCTTCATTCCAAATAGTAATACCTAATGTCATAGCTTTATCATACTTACTTCCTGGATTATCCCCTACCACAACAACATCAGTTTTTTTACTAACAGAAGAACTTGTTTTTCCACCAAAATGTTCTATTTTTTCCTTTACCTCATCACGTGTAAAGTCAAGAAGAGTTCCTGTTACAACGAATGTCTTGCCACTAAAGGCGTCCTTTTCTTCTCTTTTTTCACCAAGATACAAAGTGTTAACACCAATTTCCTTTAAAGAATTGAGCATTTTCTTATTTTCATCACGGTTGAAATAATCAACGATGCTTTTAGCAATTATATCTCCGATATCATTTATATCTGTCAAGTTTTCAAATTTAGCATTCATAAGATTGTCTAAGCTTTCATATTTTCTCGCTAATATTTTAGCAGTTTTTTCTCCAACCTGTTCAATTCCTAGTGCAAAAAGTAACCTTTCTAAAGAATTATTCTTAGATTCCTCTATAGCATTTAATAAGTTATCTACACTTTTGTAACCAAATCCTTCCAGCTCTATTAAATCTTCTCTATGTTTTTTTAAATTATATATGTCAGTAAAACTTTTTATAAAACCAATATTATAGAAATCCTCTATTATTCTGTCTCCTAAACCAGTTATATTCATTGCATGTCTATCTACAAAGTGAATTAGCTTTTCAATATTTCTAGCATCACAGTTTGGATTAGTACAATAGTAATCAACTTGATCTTCTTTCTTTACAAGTTTTGATCCACATATTGGACAGTTTTTAATCATTTCAAATTTTCTTTCTGTGCCATCTCTTCTATCTAAAAGTCTTTCCACAACTTCTGGTATTACGTCTCCAGCTTTTCTAATTGATACAGTATCTCCAATCATAAGATCTTTTTGAATAACATAGTCTTCGTTATGAAGTGTTGCTCTTCTTATCGTAGAACCTTGAACAATTACTGGTGATAAAACAGCATTTGGAGTTATTTGACCTGTTCTTCCAACCGTAAATACTATATCCTCAAGCTTTGTATAAACTTCTGTTGCCGGGAACTTGTATGCAGTTGCCCATTTTGGATATTTTGCAGTAAATCCCATTACTCTTTGTTCGTCGATATTATTTAACTTTATAACAATACCATCAATGTCATATGGAAGACTTTCTCTTTTTTTAGCTTTTTCATCTATGTAAGAAAGAATTCCGTCAATTCCCTCTACTAACTTGTTATTTGGATTTACTTTAAATCCTAGTTTTTTCATAAACTCTAAAGCTTCATAATGAGTTTTTATTCCATAATCCCTTGGATTTGGTAAATGATAAATCCAACAGTCAAGGCCACGGTTTGCTGCAACTGATGAGTCAAGCTGTCTTATTGTACCAGCTGCTAAGTTACGACAGTTTTGAAATAAATCTAATCCCTTTTCTTCACGAGCTTTATTTATTAAATTAAATTTTTCTTTACTTATATAAATTTCTCCACGTACTTCAATATCAATTTTTTCTTTTAATTTTAATGGAATTGTTTTTATTGTCTTAGCATTATTTGTTATATCTTCACCTGTTACTCCATCACCACGAGTTGCTGCACTTACTAAAATACCATCTTTATATTTCAAAGAAACACTTAATCCATCTATTTTAAGTTCACAAACATAAGCTGGATTTATTCCTTCTTTCCTAATTCTTGAGTCGAATTGTCTTATTTCTTCTTCATTAAAAACGTTACTTAAAGAAAGCATTGGTATTTCGTGTGTTATCTTTTTAAATGAGTCAAGAACCTTACCTCCTGCTCTTTGACTAGGTGAATCTTCTCTTACTATTTCAGGATGTTCTTCCTCTATTTTGTTAAGCTCTCTTAAATAACTATCATACTCTTGGTCAGTTATTGTTGGATTATCCAAAGTGTGGTAGTTGTAGTCTGCTTCATTTATTATTTTTATAAGTTCTAAGTATCTCTCTTCCATAAAATCACCATTTATATTATACCATGTTTTAATATGTTAAATCTACCAAATGTTAACTTTTAGATAGCAAAAAAGCTCTTAAATAAAGAGCTTTTTATACTTACAAATTATCTTGCGTTACGGATTATAACGATTCCAGAACCACCGGCAAAGTGCAATCCAGATGTACCTCCGCCGCCACCACCTGTGTTAGCCTCACCAGTGCTTCCTTCACTTCCCATACGAGCATCACTCTTCCTGTCCCTCTTGTTATTTATATGTACTACAATAATGCAACAACAATTGTTAAAATGTTTCAACAAAAAAGCTGAGAGCGATTACTCTCAAGCATTTATTACTTCCACAAATTTTTAGGATAATCTTTTTTATCAATAAGACTATTTATATCATTTACTAATCTTTCTTTATCTTCTTTATAAGTTATACCTTGCCATTTTGCTGTTGTTGGAATTACTTTTACTCTTACATAATTTTCTTTCATAGCTTTAAATACAGTATCTGGTATTAAATATTCACATTTTGATAAATCTTCTTTATTTTTTTCAAAGAATTCTACTAAATTTTTCTCAAGATATGGGAATAGATTTTTCGTAAAACAGAACATATTCATTGATACAGGGCAGTCGCTTTCAATTTCAAAAGGACTACTTCCATCAAGTGGAGTTGCTACAATCTTACCATCCTTTTCTTCAACAGAACTTTCCACAATTTTTGTTAAGAAACCATCTTTTTCTTCACATACACCACGTTTTACTGAACCATTTTCTGTTAGAGTATTTTTAATTTTGTATGCAATTATAGCATATTCATTTTCATCTTTCTTTTCATCAAAAAACTTTCTTGCTTCCTTAAAAGCATCTTTCCCATAAAAATCGTCAGCATTTATAACTAGGAAATCTCCATCAACATAATCTTTTGCAGCTAATATTGCATGACTAGTTCCCCACGGTTTTACTCTTCCTTCTGGAACGGAATATCCCTCTGGTATATCTGTCTGTCTTTGGAAAGCATACTCAACGTCTATTTTATTTTCAATTCTCTTTCCTACTGTTTCTCTAAAGATGTCATAATTTTCTTCCTTAATAATGAACACTACCTTTGAGAATCCAGCCTCTTTAGCATCATAAATTGAGTAGTCAATTATAAACTCTCCGTTAGGCCCAACTGGCTCAATCTGCTTAAGTCCTCCAAATCTTGACCCCATTCCAGCGGCCATAATTACTAATGTTAAATTTTTTTTCATATATTCTCCTTTATACTTTACTAAGACTCTTATGATTTTTCATAAGTTTCTTTATTCCATATGGATGTTTGAATGCAATAGTTACAACACTTCCGTTTACATCCAAAACTTTTCCTTGTCCAAATACTTCATGATATACATAATCATCTTTTTGATAATTTGCATCTTCTTTGTAGAACATCTTGTCTACATCTATTTTACTCTCTGCTTCTTCTTTTATAACTGGCACAAATCCATCAATTAAATCTTTGTTTATTTCATTTATAAACCTACTAGGTAAGTTTATAGATTCATGACCAAAAAGCATTCTACTTCTAGCACTTATTATATAAAGCTTTTCCTTTGCTCTTGTTATAGCAACATAACAAAGTCTTCTTTCTTCTTCAAGGTCACTATTATTCATAAGGCTATTCATATGTGGAAATATCCCCTCTTCAAGCCCTACAATAAAGACATAATCATACTCTAAACCTTTAACAGAATGCACTGTCATAAGACTAACTCTATTCTTATCATCATTGTACTCTGTAACATCTGTTACCAAACTTACTTCTAGTAAGAAATCTTCAAGAGATACAATTCCCTCTTTTTCTTCGAAGGTTCTAGTTACTGTTTTTAATTCCTCTAAGTTCTCAAGTCTTATATCAGACTCCAAACTTTTTTCATCTTCATACTCTTTTTTGATTCCTGTTACATCAAGTACTCTATCAACAAGTTCAGTAATTGTTACTGATTTAGAATATTCTTTTAAGCCTTCAATTAAGTTTTTAAATTCTAACTCTCTACCTGACTCAATAACCTCATAAATTGATTTATTTAGCTCGTTAGACTTCTCTATTAAATTGGCAATAGTCTTATTACCAATTCCTCTTTTTGGAGTGTTTATTACCCTTAAAAGACTGATATTATCTCTTTCATTATATATAAGTCTTAAGTATGCTAAAACGTCCTTTATTTCTTTTCTTGAATAGAAGCCTACCCCTCCTACAATTCTATATGGAATACTGCTTTTTAAGAGTTCTTCTTCTATTGTATGTGACTGAGCATTCGTTCTGTAAAGAACTGCTATATTTTCATATTCAATACCTTTGTTTATGAGATTTTTTATTTCTCTTGCTACATACTGAGCTTCATCTATTCCATTAAATGCCCTGTAATATGTTATTTTTTCACCTTGACCCTTTGTGGACCATAAATTTTTTTCTTTTCTTTCTTTATTATTTTTAATAACATCATTTGCTGCATCTAGAATAGTGCTAGTTGATCTATAGTTTTGTTCTAATTTTATTACTTTTGTATCTTTATAATCTTTTTCAAAATTTAATATATTTCTATAATTTGCACCTCGGAAACTGTAAATTGATTGATCTACATCTCCAACACAGCAAATGTTTCTATGTTTTGCACTAATCATTTTTGTTAAAATGTACTGTGCTTCATTAGTATCTTGATACTCATCAATTAAAACATATTCAAACCTATCTTGATATGATTCTAATACATGTTTGTTTTCTCTAAATAGTTTTATTGGAAGTATTAACAAATCATCAAAATCCATTGAATTGTTTCTCTTTAAAGTCTCTTCATACTTCTTATATACTCTATGAATTATTTTATCAAAATCACTAATTGCATATTTTGCATAATCATTTGGCATCATCAATTCGTTTTTACAACTACTTATCTTATTTCTTATAGCATTTGGATTATATACCTTTGGATCAAGCCCAAATTCTTTTAATATTTTCTTTATTACAGAAGACGAATCTTCACTATCCATAATAACAAAGTTTTTTTCATAACCTAAAAGCTTGTAATTTTCTAAGAGAATTTTTACTCCAAATGAGTGAAATGTTGATACCTGAGCCGAATTTGCTTTTTTTCCGACCATGTTAAAAAGCCTTGTACTCATTTCTTTAGCAGCTTTATTGGTAAAGGTAATTGCTAATATATTATATGGGTTTACACCAATTTCTTCTATTAAGTATGCAATTTTAGTTGTAAGCACTTTTGTTTTACCACTACCTGCTCCTGCTAAAATAAGAAGGGGTCCTTCTGTTTGCAAGACTGCTTTTTTTTGTTCTTCATTTAATCCATCTAATATCATATTTCTACCCTTTCTTATTTACATTATATCATTAATATTGCTATTAAAAAAGTTTAAAAAAGCAAACAACTTTGTGTCTGCTTTTATTACTATATTATTTACATATTATTTATTGTTTTCAGTATTCCATCAAATCTTTCTTTTTGATTATTTCCATTTATAAATTGTCTAAACATCTTATTTACTTTTTCTTTTAATCCTTCAACGTCTTCTACTTCACTAAAGAATTCTTGTTCGATATCATACTTTTCATCTTCCTTATTCCATACCGCAAGTGGTATTTTTCCCCACAATAGGTTTTCTGGATGATCCATATTTACATGGTAAATCTCGTTTAACACTTTCTTATTTTCTTGTTCTTTTTTCTTATCGTTTCTTACCGTTAGTACATAAATCATTCCTAAGTTGTCGCCGGTTCTGTGCGCAGTTGTGTACCTTCTATTTTCATAAAGCTCTGGTGTTTTACAAAACTCTTCTTCAAATACAGGTTTATGTATCTTTGTAATTTGTGTTATTATGTCTTCATTTTCCTTTAATCCTGAAAGTGCAAAACCATTATCATGATAACTACCATAATATATTGCTATACCATTTTTATTATAAACTTCATATCTATATTCAGTATTTAAGATTGCTTTAGCATTTTTATACCTTGATAATAATTTATTTTTTTCTTCTTCCTGTAAAACACTCGCAAATGTTTCAAAATCATATAAGATTCCATATGAAATGTCAGAGATTAGCTCTGAATCTTGAGAAAGTATAATTTTCGCTACTATAGCTGACTTATTATCTTTCAACTTTTCATTCATAACATTTGTACTTACACCTATTTTAGAAAAGGTAACTACTGTTTTGTCATCATTAAATTCTAAATTAAAATCGTCACTATCAAATGTGTTAATCATATAAGAGTATATATAATCAAATACTTTACTAAATGCATTGTTTTCTATAATTTTGGAAGACGCGTTTGTTTTAATCTTATTCACAAGTTCATCTTTTTTTTGTGAGTTTTCACTTTTTTCACTAACATTTTCCTCTATCATTTTGCATCCTCCTTGAACTTATTTATTTTATTTTGTTTGTTCTTTTTCTTCTTCTTGACTCATTGTTGCAAGTATTCCTTCATATTGTTCACCATCATATTCTTTTGTTTTTGAACCTTCAATTCCCATTGTAAAGCTATTGTCAAGATATTCTTTCAATTCTTCAAAATCATTTATTCCTGGATAGTTATATTGATCTACTACATAACCTTTTTCTTCTACACTGTAAGCTGCTGCTGGTGTTGATACACTAGGAGCAAGTCTTTCAGGCCATTCTGTATTAGATGGATAAATTTCGTAAGTTGGCATTTGGTTTTTTCCCACAACTCTTTTTGTAGATATTACTCCCAAACTGCTTTCTGGACGGAAAGAAACATTTGCTTCTGCCTTATCTGTTGAAAACATTGGGAATCTAAAATCATCATATCCAAACTCTGGTTTATGTAATTTTGATAATACTTGTTCAGATAATACAACATCCTTTGCATAACTTACCAATTGTCCTCCCATATCATAAAAACTTCCGCTAGACAATTCTACACCATGCTTATTATATATATCTGTTTTATAGTAAGTATCTAATACACTTTTTGCACCATTTATATGAGCAGTTCTTGCAAATTCTTCGCTTACTGTTGGATCTTGAATGGCCCTAGCATATTCATCTGCATCATATACTTCTCCAGAATCAAATCCTACTCTTAAATTTCCTGCTTCATCTATAGAGTACTTTAAGCTTCCAATTGCTCTATTATTTTTTAATCTATCTCCCCATATTGCATTGTCTTTCTTAACACCTTCTTTTGTAACTATTACTGTTTTTCCGTCTTCTGAAATCTCTGGTGTCATGTAAGAGCTGCCAACTTCTTGTTTCATTAAACCATAAAACATATCAAATGTTCTTTCAAAAGCTGGATTATTTGTAATTTCTTTACTTGCACCTTTTTTAATTTCCCTTAATAAAAAATTTTTTTGTTCTTCTTCTCTTTCTATCTGTGCTGTGTATTCATTTAATTCTGCCATATATATTCCTCCTAGTATTTTATATTTCTATATTATCACAAAATAAAAATATATGCAAAGAAACAAGTATTTGACCTGTAAAATTTACATATATTTATATTTAAATCAACTAATTATTTGAGTCTTCAACATTGTCTTGCTTTGAATACTCTACAATGTTGTACCAAGTTAAGGGGCTTATTATTCCTGTCGCTGGTTCTTCAAATATTTCTTGTAAAACCGCTACTGATCTTTCCATCAAATCATCAAATATACCACTTACTCTAATTCCTGGTATATTACCATACTGCCTACATATTTTTAATAAGTACTCTTGAATTTTTCTAACATCATCGCCGCTCATACCAATTGTTAATACTCTTCCTGGAAAAAATTCATCTCGATATTTTACATATTCAGTTGATATATTGTTAATAGTGTTTTTATAAACTTCTATCATCTTTGCCCAAGTACGTGAGTCTACTACGCCACTACCTGGAAGACCATACTTTTCTTGAAAATTTATAACCATTGTTTGTGTATTCTGATTAAATACACCATTTATATCTAAAAGAGGAAGATCTGGATCAAAGAAAGAAATAACTCCTAGGATATAATGCAAAGCTCTAATCTCTGGGCCTGTATCTGAATATTCTAGTTTTTCTTTAAATTCTAATGTTGCTTCTTCTTCAGAAATTCCTTCTGAGTATATATCATTTATTTTTTTTACTGCATTATATATATACTTTATTCTATACCAAGTTGCTCTATCTACTACACCTGTTACATTTAAGTTAAAGACTTCTTGAAACTTTTTTACAGCATTTTCTGTATATGCTCCAAAAACTCCATTTGTTTTTGATATTTTGGGAATCGCTGGATAGTTGTTACTAATTCTATTTAATTCAACTTGTATTAGTCTTACCGCATTTCCTGTATCACCAATTTTTAAAGGTACACCATCATATTCTGTTATTGACTCTCCTACTTTAGCATTTCTAAATACATTTACATCATTTCCATAATAGTATCTTAATATTTCAAGTGGATTTCTACCATTTCTGGCAAGAGCAACACTTCCCCATTGAGAAAGGCCGTTGCATGTTGTTACTCTTCCATCACAATATATAGCATGAAGTGGTTGTATTTGCCCATCTCTATAGATATAATTATTAAATATATCATCAACTTTTTTTGATATGGTATCAAAAATTTCTCTATCTTCAACATATGCTTGATCATAACTTGGTGATGATGTTATATCAAAAGTATAGCCACGACTTGGATACCATTCATTATAAACTCTATTTAAGGCAAAAGAGATTTGAGCTAGAATATTAGCTTCTATTGCACTTTCAGGCCACGTTGGGTATATTTCACTAGATGCAACATTTTTTATGTAGTCAATAAAAGGAACGCTTATGTTTCTAGCTGCTTCATCAGGGTTACCAAGATGCACAACTATTTCTGTTGGTATCATTGGGTAGTTAATAGTTTGGTTAATTTTCATCACCCTCTATCAACGTAGTTATTGGTATTCTAATTGGTTGAATAATTTTTATACTGTCAAACATTGCAACGTCATACTCTTTTTTTACATGACTTCTTGGATAATTTGCAGTAATGTGATATTTCGTATACAAAATATCATCTTTAGAGTTTATATCTTCTTTTGACCTTACTGTAGGTAACATTATATCATCAATTATTCCACTACTATCAGTAGTACCTGTAAAAAAGATTATCTTTTTACCATCTATTTCTTTAGATACCTCTATTTCTACTCCTTCTAAAGGATATGCCTGATTTGCAGTATAAGCTTGTATTTTAAGCACACCTTCCGTGCTATTTTCACTCATAAAATTCTTATATGCTTCACTATTTTTAAACTCTTCACTATCAAAATTTAATTCTTCCATTTGCCCTCCTATATATTTAACACTTGACCAATTGAAAGTAAATTACTGGTCAAGTTATTTTTTCTTTTTATTTCATCCACTGTTGTATTAAATTTTTTAGCTATACTGTAAAGGCTTTCACCCTTTTGAACGGTGTATTTTCTTGATGTTGATGACGAAGTGCTTGTTGGTATTTTAAGCTCATCATTTACATCTAGTGCTGTTGTTGTTAAATTGTTTAGTTTTTGTATTTCTGCTACTGTAGTTCCAAACTTTTTAGCAATACTATAAAGGCTATCTCCTTTTTGAACAGTGTATATAACATAATCATTTGGGACTATAGTATCAGGGCCATAACATTCTTCTATTGACTCTACAACAGCGTTATCAACGATTATTAAGCTTTGACCTATTTCAAGATTATTGTTTGATAGATTGTTATCTTTTTTTATTTGCTCTACTGTCGTACCAAACTTTTTAGCAATACTGTAAAGACTATCTCCTTTTACTACTTCATAACTAACTTTCTTCACAGTGTTATTTTTGTCTTCTCCACTTTCAAAACAGGGAATAGTTATCCTTTGACCAATGCTTAAATTATTACTAGTAAGATTATTATATCGTTTTATTTGATCTACTTTTGAATTGTATTTTTTCGCAATACTGTATAAACTGTCACCTTTTTTTACTGTGTAGATAACACATTCCTTTGGACTTTCTTCTCCTTCTGTTGGTACGGTTAGGACGTCTCCTAGTTGTAATACATCTGTATTTAAATTGTTAAGTTCTCTTAATCTCTGAACACTTGTATTATATTTTTTTGCAATTCCATATAAGGTATCGCCACGACCGACAACATATGTATTTTCTCTTTCCAAAACTCATACTCCCTTCAAGTAATGTATATGTTTTGGAATTATAGAAAATGTTTGCATCATTAACTTTTTTTATATCTAGCATATAATACACTGTAATTATTAAAGGAGGATTTATGAAAAAGAAAATAGTTACTGTAATTGCAATATGTCTTGTTTTTGCACTTTGTTTTATAACTATGTATGATTTAGGTAAGAAAAAAAGTGATTTGACGACAGTTAAAGTAGCAGATGCTACACTAACATCAAGGACTTATACATAACATTATTCCAAAATAAAAAGGCTGAAACTAAATAACATCACCTTTAGGCTTGCTATTTAAGATTTCAATAACCTTCTTTAAGACTTCTTCTTTTGTCTTATCACTTGCATTTAAATTTTCAATACTTTTCAATAAAAGTTTCAACTTAAATGTCGCTAAATTATCTAAAAAGTATTTGATTTTTTCCTCTTCTTTAGGATAATTAACAAAAACTTGCAAATCAATCCTCCTTGCATTACATTTAATCTTATGCAAAAAATTTTTTTATTGAATTAACACATAAAATTTTAGAATATTTTTACTTTATAAAAAAATGAAGAATAGGTTAATATCTCCATTATTTTATATATATTTTATTAAAAATTTTAAGCAAATTCTCTCTCTAATTCTAAATTAAACTCTAGTGAATCTCTTTGTTTCCTTTCATTTACATCATTATTATCATTAAGTGATGCAATTAACGATTTTGAGACAAATAACTAAAAATAAATTATCAATAATCTATTCTTCTTCTAAGTCCTTAAGATGAATATTCCAACTTAACAAATGTTCATATATTTTTTCTACTGGAACACCAAGAATGTTATAAAAGCTTCCATTTATAGTTTTAATGAAATTTGATACAATTGTTTCTACAATAAAACCTGAAGCAAACATAACATTTGGTTCATTTTCAATGTAGTACTCAATATCTTCATCGCTTATATCATTTAATATTATTTTTGTTTCTTGAAAATCTTGAATTATTTCATTTGTTAATTTGTTAATTAGAGTGATTCCAGTTATCACAGATGTTGTTTTCCCTGATGATAACTTTAAATTTTCTTTTGCTTCATCAGTAGTTTTTGGTTTTTCTAATATCTTGCCATTTGCAAATACTACAGTATCAATCCCTAATATAATTGCATCATTTACTTTACTCTCTACACTTTTTGCCTTTCCATATGATAAATCTTTAACGTACTGGTAAACATCTTTTTTATTTAATGATATTTCTTCAAAATCACTAGCAACTTGAACATGCTTAAGCCCTACTTTGTCTAATATTTCATTTTTAAACTTTGATGTACTTGCTAAAACTAATTTCATCTTACCATCATTTCCTTTTCAATATTACTTTGTCTTTATTCTAACACACTGCATAAATTTATACAAAGAGTGATTTTATGAAAAATATACAAAATCAAGAATTATATGTCATTTATAGCAGAAAATCAAAATTTACTGGTAAAGGTGAAAGCATCGAAACACAGATAGACTTATGTAAAAAATACTTAGTCAATAAATACGGTAATGTTGAAGAAAAAATTCAAATATTTCAAGACGAAGGGTTTACTGGTTATAATACTAATAGACCACAATTTCAAAAGATGATGCAATTTATTAAAGAAAACAAAGTAAAATGTGTCATAGTATACAAACTAGATAGAATTAGTCGTAATGTATCAGACTTTTGCAATTTAAAGAATGAATTTGCAAAATATAATGTATCTTTTATATCTGTAACAGAAAATTTTGACACTACAACTCCACTTGGATCAGCGATGATTATGATATCATCAGTATTCTCTCAATTAGAAAGGGACACAATTGCCGAAAGAATACGAGACAATATGTATGAACTTGCCAAAACTGGTAGGTGGCTTGGTGGCACTACTCCATTTGGATATAAATCAAAAAAAACAGAAAACCTTTTGTTAGACGGAAAAAGGAAAAGCTTGTACAAACTTGACATAATACCTGAAGAAGCAAGAATTGTTAAACTAATTTGGAATAAAATGTTAGAGCTAAAAGGTCTTAGCAAACTAGAATCATATTTGTTGCAACAAGGAATCAAAACTAGAAATGGAAATATTTTTACAAGATTTTCTTTAGTTACAATTTTGAAAAATCCCGTTTATGTTATTGCAGATGAAAAAATCAAACTTTTTTTTAATACAATGAAAGTAAATGTATATGGAATTGATAAAACGAAGATAACTAATAATTATGGGCTAATTGCCTACAATAAGCGAGAAGAAATACAAGGAAAAACAAAATCATATAAAAATATATCTGAATGGATTATTGCAGTTGGAAAACATCACGGCATAATATCAAGTGATAAATTTATTGAGGTATGGAATATTATAGAAAACAATAAAAATAAAAGACTTAGAACTCCACAAATAAATAAATCCATTTTATCTGGAATTATTAAATGTAAATACTGTGGCAGTTATATGAGACCAAGATTACGAACTTCAATGGCATCTAATGGAAAGAAAAACTTTTCTTATCTTTGTGAATTAAAAGACAAAAGTCGAAAAAAACTATGTAAATGTAAAAATATAAATGGTATAGAAGTTGATAAACTAGTGTTCGAAAAAATCAAAAGTTTAACATTACCCACTAGTTGTCTTGTAGAGCAAATAAAATTGTCTATAAACAATAGACAAAAATATGAAAATAATAACAAAAATGAGTTAAGCACACTAAATGTTAGTATGGCAAAAAATAAGGCAAAAATCAAATCACTATTAAATAAAATATCAATTATTGATGTTGACTTAGTAAATGATATAGTGCTACAAATTAAAGAACTAAAACATAAGAACATTAAAATAAATGCAAGAATTGCTGAACTTACAAAAAAGATGAATCAAGAAATCTGCAAAGAAGAAATTTTATCTATTGCCTTAAATATAATTGATAAATATTTATATTCATTTGATACATTAGATATTACTGAGAAAAGAATTATGATTAAATCGCTTGTAGATTCCATTGAATCAGATGGAGAGAATGTCTATATAAATTATATAGGCAGTTTTAATACAACAGTGTGTCCACGAGGTGATGGTAGCAGAAGTTGCTCATAGCATTTTTTATGCTCCACAATATGCTGCTATCTCAGAAGGATTCTTTGAAGAATATGGAATAGATGTTGATTTAACTTTAGCTAGTGGTGCAGACAAAGTAATTGCTGCTGTATTATCAAATGATGTAGATATTGGCTTTTCTGGAAGTGAAGCAACAATATATGTTTACAATGGTGGAGAAAAAGACTATTTAAAAACTTTTGCTCAACTTACACAAAAAGATGGAAGTTTTCTAGTTTCAAGAGAAAAAATAGATAATTTTAAACTTGAAGATTTGAAAGGGAAATACGTTATAGGTGGTAGGACTGGTGGAATGCCAGAAATGACTTTTGAATGGGCCTTAAGACAAAATGGGATTGACCCTAAAAAAGATTTAACAATTGATACTAGTATTTCCTTTGCAGCTATGGGTGGTGCTTTTATAAGTGGAATTGGAGATTTCGTAACACTATTTGATATTGATGTTCTAAAAAGGAAAATTTTTGCACAAAAAAAGAAGCTTTTGCTTCATAATTATGTGTTATTTTTGTAATTTTTTAACTTCTTCTTTATTACTATTAAGTACAAATTGATGTATAGCTTCTTTACTAGTTTCCATTGATTTTGCTAATATATCCATGGATACGTAAATTGATTCTTCTTCATCTGGTAGTGTTGCAATATCTTTTTTTGTCCAGCATTCATTGTCAACACATTCAGCCATTACCATTCCGCAAACGGAAAATTCTGTATGTCTTGGTACGTTATAAATACTGTTGCTAGCAAAATATCCTCTTGGTTTTGCATCTTTCTTCTCATACCAACTTTTAACTCTGCACTTTAAATAATTTTCTGCTTCAACTGGACTTATTTCCTCAAAAACATCTTCTGAACAGAAAATTTCTTCACTAGTAACTAGATTTTTAGATCTTGTTTCTCCTAATACATTATCATTAACAATAAGTTGTTCACATCTATCAATTTCAAACAAGCTTACATCTTTTGAAGGTACTGCCTTAGCTGTGTCAATGTCATAAAATACCTTTCTTATGTATTTATTTTCTTTACTTTTTTCCATATTTTATCCCCCCTAAAATTAAAGTAAAATTTATTATAGTCAAAACATGTTTAAATGTCAATTTAACTTTGCAAGTTGATACTGTTACTCACTGTTTTTTTACCATCTTTATATACAAATTCCAATATTTGAACATTATTTTTGTTTGATATCATAACCTTTTCTATAGAATTTTCTATTACTTTGTCAAATATATATTCCTTAGATAATTCTTTATCTACAAAAAAACTTATGTTAGATAAATCATTAGTAACACTAATTTTTTTTATTTTATTCTTGGCATTAAGTATTTTATTGTCATATTCCTTACATTTTGCTACATACATTTCTTTTGTAATATATCCCTCAATTAGCAAGTTTAACAAGTGTTTTTTATTACACTCAATCTTCGTTTTCATTTTTACAAATTCTTTTTTCAATATTGATATTTGGTTGAAACTACCATACATTTTCAATAAATATTTTTTTACATTTAGCAAATTAAAACCATTTTCATATAACTTATTTAACACCATTTCTTTAATTTTTTTCTCTTTTACGCCGCCACTTCTGCAAAACTTTTTTCCTTTATCTAAATACACTGAGCAGTACCATGTTGCATTTACTTTACCTTTTCTTCTTCTGTAAGTTTTTTTATGTTCTTTGCAAAAAATTTTATGACTTAACGAATAATTACACTTACTTGCACTGGTACTTTTCTTCTTTTCATTTAAAATAGAATTAGCTAAATTCCATATTTTCTGACTAACTATTGGAGAAATTTTTTCACAATCTTTATAAGTTATCCACTTACTTTCAGGTATTTTTTTAACCTTTTTGGTAATATAATTTTCAACTTCTACTTTTTTTCCACAATAAAAGCCCTTATACTTAGGATTTTTTAACATTCTAACAAGTGTTGACGTTGTCCATAAATTATTATCTCTAGTTCTAATATTTTTATCATTTAAAAAATTTGCTATTTTAATTAAAGATTTTTTCTCTACTGCATAAAGATTAAATATTTCTCTTACAACCTTTGCTTCCCTCTCAATAGGAATTAGCATATTACTTTGTTTATTATAACCATACAAACTATTGTTACCAAGTAAAACACCTTTTTTTTGTGCTCGTGCCATACCAAACTTAACTCTTTCTGAAAGTCTTCTTATTTCGTCTTGGGCCATTGATGCCATAATAGTAAGCCTTAATTCACTATCATTATATATAGTATTGATATTGTCACTATAAAAATAAACTGCTACACCATATGACAAAAGAAGTCTTGTATACTTTATACTGTCTAAAGTATTCCTTGAAAATCTAGATATTTCTTTTGTTAAAATTAAGTCAAACTTACCATTTTTAGCATCTTTTAACATTCTCATAAAATTATCACGCTTGTAGTCAGTCGTACCACTTATACCATCATCAATATAACCTTCTACAAAAGTCCAATTTTTATTATTTAAAATCATTTCATAAAAAAAATCTTTTTGATTTATTAAAGATGTTTTCTGTTCTTCGTGATCTGTTGATACCCTTCCATACGTAGTAACTTTAAGATGCATATCTTTTATAGACAAACCATTTGCTAACTTCTTTCTTGCCTCATACAAGTTCATATAATCATCTCATAAAAAAATATGCTTTAACGCATACTTTTATTTGTTATTTAACTTTTCTAAAATAGAATTTTGAACTTTATTATATACTTCATATGTTATTAACTCTTCTTCATACACCTTTTTATTCACTATAAGAGAGATTTCTAAATATATCTTTTTATTTAACTCTTGCACCTTATTCACCAGTAAAATTATATTTATTTGTTAAATGTATATGCTCTTTATTCTTCTACTTGTTCTGGTAAAACCAAGTTAAGTAAAATACCTATTAACGCTGCTAAACTCATACCTGTTATTGAAAATGATAAATTACTGCTTGAAAAAGATATCACCGCACCACCTAAACCAAGTATCAACATTGTGGATGCAATTATTACATTTCTTATATTGTTAAAGTCTATTTTATTTTCTGTTAACGCTTTCAAACCATTCACAGAAATAAATCCATAAAGAAGAAGTGATACTCCCCCTAATACTGGTTCTGGTATTGATGAAAAAATTGCTACTACTTTTCCTAAGAATCCCACGCATATAGCAATAATTGCTGCAAGCCCTGTTACCCAAACTGATGCTACTTTTGACATACCTACTACACTTGTATTTTCTCCATACGTTGTATTTGCAGGCCCTCCAACAAGTCCTGCTGCAACACTTGCAAAACCATCTCCTAAAAGAGTTCTATCCAATCCAGGATCTTTAATTAAGTCTTTACCAATTATGTTACCAAGTGCCATATGATCTCCTATATGCTCTGCAATTGAAACAAGAGCAAGAGGAGCCATTGTTAAAAGACCTGTAAGACTAAAACTATAATCTTTGAATGGTATTAAAAATCTAGGTAATTCAAAAACACTTGCCTCTATAATTGGAGCAAAATCAACCATATTTAACATTATTGCAAAAATATAACCAGTAAATATTCCTACTAAGAATGGAATAACCTTTAAAAATCCCTTAGCACATATTGCTACTAACGCAGTAGCAAAGAAAGAAACAAACGCCACAATTATATTTTGCCAAGCGATATTTTCTCCTGTTAGCCCTATTTGACTTATTGCATGTGGTGCCAAAGAAAGACCTATTATTATTATCATTGGTCCTACTACAATAGGAGGTAAAAGTTTATCTATCCAGTTTTTACCGAAAAGCTTTATTAAAAGTGCAAATATTATATATATTATACCAACAGAAATTATCCCCGTTGTAAATGCACTTATTCCACCTTCTTTATAAGCTATCACTACAGAAGTTATAAAGGCAAAGGAACTACCTAAGTAAACTGGTGTCTTACCCTTAGTAAAAAATATATAAATAAGCGTTCCTATACCACTTGTTACTAAAGCAAGAGGTACAGTTATTACTTCACTTCCTGCTGCTTCATTTATTAGAATTGGTACTAATATAGTGGCACCAAACATAGCAAATACATGCTGAAGTGATAAAATAAACCATTTACCAAGTGGCGGTCTTTCATTAGTATCATAAAAAAGTTTCTTTTTCATAATTACACTTCCCTATTGTTAAGTTTATAATAACATATTTTTGCCTTTTTCACCGCACAGTTTTCCTTTTTAGTGCACTTTGTGAACCTGTGGCACTAGAAATTGAGAGCGAAGGCTATGGATACGTTGTAGCATCCATTGGAGAACTTGGTGGAATTGTTCCTTATACTTCTTATAGTGCCAGAACTAGTTTCCTTGAAGGAAACAAAGAGCTAATTGAAAACTTTACTAAAGCTGTTCAAAAAGGCCTTGACTTTGTTCATAAAAACGATAGTGAAACAATTGCTAAATCAATTTTAAGTTTCTTTCCTGATACTTCACTAAATGATTTAACTAAAGTTGTAGAAAGATATAAAAAGCAAGATACATGGCCTAAAACTGTTGAGTTTACAGAAGAGTCTTTTGATCACTTACAAGATATCATGATAGCTAGTGGTGAACTTGACTTTAAAGTTCCTTATGAAGATCTTATGTACAAAGGAAATAATGGATAAAACATTAAGAATTATTGGTTTAAAGAAAGTTTATCATGATTTAAATAGTGAAGTTGAAGCGATAAAAGATATTTCTCTTGAAATAAATAACAATGAGTTTGTATCTATCGTTGGACCTTCTGGATGTGGAAAGTCTTCACTTTTATCTATTCTTGCTGGTATTGAAAGTAAAAGCTCTGGCGAGGTTGTCTTCGATAAAGAAAATATTAAACTTGGATATATGCTTCAAAAAGATTCTCTTTTTCCCTGGAGAACAATTCTTGATAATTGTTTAATTGGTCTTGAAATAGAGAATAAATTAACGGACGAAAAAAAGACTAAAGTAATTAGTCTTTTGGAAAAATACGGTCTTAAAGATTTTATGTATAAATATCCATCATCTTTGTCCGGTGGTATGAGACAAAGAGTCGCTTTAATAAGAACACTTGCTATAGAACCTGATATTTTACTTTTAGATGAACCATTATCAGCACTTGATTACCAAACTAGATTAGCACTTTCAGATGATTTATATAACATAATTAAAAGTGAAGGAAAAACAGCAATTATGGTAACTCATGACTTAGGTGAAGCTATGTTCTTTTTTCCATAATTATTCAGTGACAATAAAGGCATTTGGAAGATATCTATATGTTCTTTTATAACCATTCCATGGAGAGTTTATATACTCATGATTATAAGTCATAGCAGTACTTGTTCCACCATCCAAATTAGCAGCATTTACAGCACCATATGTTTCCATAATCTTTGCCATATCAGCATATGATGCACCAGCAGAATGTGATTGCAAACCATCTATTACAACCATAAGTACTATTCCATCTTTTCTTTGTCCGATAGCAGTTCTAGCACATACCCAAGTAAAATAATCTATATCTTTAAATTTATTATCTCCATCTACAATTAAGTATGGCCCCCAGTCAACAGCATCTCTTATTCCTGCTTCTATTGCTTCTTCTGTTGTCATATTTTTTAATATTAACTTGTTTTCTTTGTTGAATCCTACTATTCCCCCGCCAAAATCACCTCTTGCATATGTAGAATCTAACTTTCCATCTATAAATACATCACCATGAGGTATTCCACCATTACTGTTCCAATTTGGATCATAAAAACCACCAGCATTTATAGCTATTATAGCATTATTTTTTTTAGATATTGTAGTTAATACTTCTCCATAAGATTCTTCGTGAGTTCCCGCTCCAGAACTTTTCGCAAGCTTTACCTTTGAAGGATCATATATTACTGCCATATAGCCTTCATAATGCAAGTTTCTACCTATAGTAGTTCCAGAAATCTTTATGATTTTATATAACTCATTATCTTCTTTCTTTAATATTTCTTCTTCATACTTATTTTTATATATTTTACTTTCTTTATCAATACTTGGAAAATCTATGATATCTTTGGTTAAATCAACAACTTTGTTATTTTTATCAAGAATTTTTTTAATCTCATTGCTATTATAAATTGAAGTTGCAAGATCCTTATATTCAATCGTCTTATTACTTGTTGTAACAAGCCATTCTTTAAAAGAATCATTATAGAAAACTAATCTTGTCACACTAAAAACCTCAATAACGTATGCAGTTATAATTAGTATCTTTCCAAGCCTATAATTAGTTAACTTTTTATTTTTGTAATATTTAAAAGTAATTAGAAAAATAATACTAAAGAAAATAAACAAAGCATATAGAATTACTTTTGTTATTAAAGCATCACTTGTATTGTTAATTAGTTTTATAACGGGAATAAAAAGAGGAAGTACAAAAAGTGTTGTTAGAAATAAAATACGATACATATTATCTCTTTTATTATTCTTCACTTTATCACTTCCCTACCTTAATTGTTAAAGTAATCATATTCTAGTAAGTTGTTTTCTTTCGCATATTCGTTGTACATATCAACGATTTTATTATATTTATCTATTATTTCATTGTAGCTATTTGTGGCATTATCATAATTTACTTTTGCTACTGTGCATCTTGATGATGTTTCATTGTCATTTATATCGTAACTGCAATTTTTATCAATATCATGCATTACTATTTTTATCTTATTTACCTCCATTTTTAATGACTCTAAATCATTAACTAGTTCTTGTTTTTTGGAAGGAAATTCTTCTAAATATAGATTAAACTTACTATTGATAAGTTCAACATGACTTTTGTAATTTGTTATATAATTGTTCAGTATATCATAATCTTTGCTTATGTTATCAATGATTATGTTAGTCTTTTCAACGTCATCATTATAGTCCTTAGCAAATGCTAAAGCATTGTTTATAAACGATAAAGAAACACCACAAATTATAAAAATAACACCTAACTTAATACATATATTCTTATACATATTATCACCACAATAAAATGATAATCGTTAACACTTCTTTTGTAAATTAGTTAGGGAAACTTTTTGAGGTACTTTACACAATTATACTAATTATAAATATTCCTCTTCAGTTTTGGCTGCTACTAATATTAAATATGAGTTTTTTGGCTTATAATAACAAGTTTGAAGCACTAAAAGGCTGTCTTCATAATCTATTTCTGTATTCTTATAAAAGGAGGAATCATTAAGAAAATTGACATGTTTTATCCAGTCTTTTTTTGTAAAGTTTAATTTCATGTGTTGAAAGTCACTTTCTTCAATGTAAACTGATTTTAATTCATATTTCGCTTTCTTGTTATTTGTATTTAAAATAATAATTCTATTTACTTTCTCCTCATAAAAATCCTTGTTCAAATATTTTTCTAGTCTTTTAAAAATAGTATCTTCTTTGTTTGAATTATGTCCAAAAATAATAAGCTTTCTATCAAGTTCAACATTGTTTCTGTAATCCAAAAATATTGAACCAAACTTATCTATATTTCCATATACATCATGATTTAAATAATATTTATTATCATTATGCTGCATAACTGGTATATCAATATTTAGAGAAGCAATATAAAGTTTTGCTACAACCTCATTATTGGCATATATTTTTTTCAAAGCTTCTATGTCACTTACTTCATAACTAGTTAAATTTTTGTAATTGTACATACTTGTTATTGTTGGAGGTATCAGATAAATACAGATAACTAGAATCATAGAAAAAATAAATATAAAAAGTTTTTTTATAATTATCACCTCTTTTTTAGTTTAATTAAATATCTTGTTTATTATTGTCATATTTAGTAAGTGATAATTTTCTTTACTTCCTTTTTTTCTACAATTATTTCTTTAATATCTTCCACATTAAGTTTTAATAATGCAATTTTCTTATATAAAAACTTTTCGCCAATACTTTTTGTATCACAATTTTTATTTTTACAAATATATCTTATATAATTATTTTTTTTACCTTTAATTGTGTCATAAACGTACTTCTTTTCTAACATGTCAGAACCACATATACATTTTACCTTACCATTTAATAGTGATTTTTCTTTCTTTGCATATATAATTTTTTTTACTTTTTCGTATTCGTTTTTATTTATAATATTTTCATGTCTTCCCATTACTTCAAAATATCTATTTGTATTTATTCCATACCTTACCTTTCCTTCATAATTAGGATTAGTTAAAATTAGTTTTACTGTTTTGTAGGACCATTTTTTATTATGTAGAGTGGGAATATTTTTTATATTTAAATATTTTGCTATTTCTGTGTAGCTTTTACCATTTAAAAACATTTCATATATTTTCTTTACAATAACTGACTTTTCTTTATCTATTTTTTGAATTTTTTCTCCCTTTTCTTTTTTATAACCATAACTTAAATTTCTTGATGCGATAGTGTAGCCTTCTTTAACTTTTCTTTCTAGCCCTAGCTTTACCCTTTCCACAATATTTTCTCTTTCAAATTCCGCAAAAATACCAATGATTTTTATAAACATTCTACCAGTCGAACTTTTTGTATCAATAGATTCATTTAATGAATTAAAGCTGCAGTTGTACTTGTTAAATAACTCTACAAGCTCTATTAAATCTTTGGTAGACCTTGTTAATCTATCTATTTTATATACTAAGACATTATTAACTTTTTTTGCTTTTATGTCTTCTATTAGTCTTATTAACTCTTTCCTTTCACTTATATTTTTTCCACTTATTCCTTCATCTATATAAAAATCTATAACATTCCAATCCTTTATTCTTGAATATACTGAAAGCTTTTCCATTTGTGCTCTTATAGAGTAACCATTTTGTGCTTGTTCTTCTGTAGATACTCTTATATAAATACCAGTTTCTATAATAATCACCATTACACTCTATTCGATTTTTAGGTATTTAGTACTCTAGGTGAAGCGATAAGTATGTCAGACAGAATTATCGTGTTAACTAAAAGACCTGCTACAATAAAAAATATTTATAATATAAAATTTAATGGCAACTTTACCCCTATTGAAAAAAGAATTAAACCGGAATTTAATTCTTATTACGACAAGATATGGAGGGATTTAGATGTCCATATATAGTAGTGAACATAAAAAGTATGTTAAAAAGAAAAGAAGAGAAAAAAGAATTATTTTATTTTTTCAAATTGCCATTTTAGTTACATTTGTCAGCGTATGGCAGATACTTGCCAATTATAAAATAATAAATACATTTTTATTTTCTTCACCCAATAATATTTTAAATACACTTATTAACTTATTTAATGATAATTTATGGGTACATATTGGTATTACTGTTTATGAAACTTTTTTAAGTTTTCTAATTGCATCTGTTATAGGTATAATCTTTGCAACAGTACTTTGGTCAAATGAAATAGTTGCAAAAATATTTGATCCTTATTTGACAGTTATTAACTCTCTTCCAAAAGTGGCACTTGGTCCTTTAATTATAATCTGGGTAGGAACAAGTACTAATTCAATTATATTTATGGCTTTAATGATTAGTGCCATTATAAGCATTATAAATATTTATAACTCTTTTGTGGCAACAGAAAAAAACTATATTACACTGCTTAGAAGTTTTAATGCAAATAAGATGCAAATATTCTTTAAAGTAATACTTCCTTGCAATAAACTTAATATAATAAATACATTAAAAGTCAATATAAGCATGTCACTAATTGGCGTTATTATGGGAGAGTTACTGGTTTCTAAAAAGGGACTTGGATATTTGATTATGTATGGATCACAAGTATTTAATATAGATCTAGTTATAACATCGGTATTTATACTAGGAATAATTTCTTATATAATGTACTTTATAATTCACTTGATAGAGAAAAAAATTGCTACCGGAGAGTAACAATTTTTTTATTTTATAAATCTATATGTAAAAAAAATGAAAACTTGTTTAATAATATTATTCTTCAAAAGAATTTGGCTTTTCATTTAAGCCACCCCAGTAATAATTATACTGATATTTTTGAGGTCTATTAGGCATAACATCGTTTATTGGTATCATTGTATAATCTTTTAATATTACATACTCATAAGTAAATGTTAAAACTTCATCGTAGTACTTTGTTAAAAGATTTATTCTCATAGTAGATACTTTTCTACCATTATCAGAATATACCACTACTTCGTAAAAACCTTTATCTGTTTTTACAATTCTTTCGTTATATATTCTTATTATTTTTTCGCCTTCATAATTACCACTTATTTTTTCTCTATTGTAATCAAAAGGTGCTCCAAATGTATAAAGAATATTGTCTTTTGCATACCAATAAGTTGATATAAAATCATAATCAAAATTTTCTTTTTGATATATTAAAGAATACTTTTCATCATAAAATTTCTTAAAATGATAATCAGAATTTTCAAAATTAACATAATCAGCACCCTTATTGTCTAGATTTTCATCGTCAAGATAATAATATATATCACCATAAGAAATTAGGCCAATATCTGTTCCTAATGATGGACTAGCGTTCATAATTTTTATATTCTCAGGAATATCATAAACTTTTCTATAGCTTAACTCTCCTTTTTTTAGTTTTGCTGGATCAAAAATATAAACTTTATTATTACTAAGGAAAGCATATTCTAGGAATGCGGTATCTTCATTTAAAACTTCTCCTCCAACAAACTTTTTATAATCATTTTCTTCTATACTTTTTCCTCTTAGTTTTAGAACTTCTTCCACCAAAGTTTTTGGTTCAGTATCTTTAGCAGCTTTTTTATTAACACCTATTATTATGGCTACTATAATTGCTATTACTAGTAACATAGTAATTATAATCATAATTATCTTTTTATTTTTTTTCAAAATATCACATCCTTACTTTAAATAGTATTATAAAGAAGTATTTATATCAATATTATTGACATTAAAAGCATTGCCTATTCTGGCAATTTCTTTTATGCTTTTGGCATTTTATGTTGTATACTTAAGAGGGATGTGAATTTTTATGAATTTTAATGAAATTTTAAATAAATATATAGATGAATTAAATTGTACTTCAAAAACACTTTCTAATGTTTCTGGTATCTCAAATTCTGTTATTAGTAGATATAGAAATGGTCAGCGTGTTCCATCATGTGATAGCACTCAAGTTGTAAGTATCGCAAATGCAATTGAAAAAATTTCTAACGGTAAATATAATGGAAAAGAAGTTTTAAAGCAGTTTAATGACTGTATTAACCAAAAAGATTCTTTTGATTATTCATCGTTTAGCAAAAACTTAAAAGAAATAAGTGAATGCCTACACATAAATACAAATGATATGGCAAAATATATTATCTTTGACCCCTCGCATATTTCTAGGATAAAAGCTGGTAAAACAAGGCCATCTGATCCAATTGATTTTACAAAAAAAGTTTCTAGTTACATAGTTTATAAATATAATGATAATATTAGTAAAAAAGAATTATCTTTGCTTTTAAAATGTAACGTCGACGATTTAAAAGAGAAAATTAACTTCTTTAATTTAGTATTCAAATGGTTATCTAAAAGTACTGAAGAGAATAAAGATAATAAAATAGAAAAATTTCTTAACAATATGGATGCTTTCGACTTAAATGATTATATAAAAGCAATTAAATTTGATGATTTAAAAATACCATTTGTACCTTTCTATCATATAAAAAATAAAAATTATTATGGTTTAGAAGAAATGAAAAAAGGAGAATTAGACTTTTTTAAAGCTGTTGTGTTATCTAAAAATAAGGACGATGTGTTTATGTGTAGTGATATGCCAATGGAAGATATGGCAAAAGATGTTGATTTTGGTAAGAAGTGGATGTTTGCTATTGCACTTTGTCTTAAGAAAGGATTGCATCTTAACGTAATACACAATTTAGATAGACCTTTTAACGAAATGATGCTTGGGCTTGAAAGCTGGATTCCAATATATATGACTGGACAAGTATCACCATTCTATTTTAAAGAAATCAAAAATACTGTTTATAATCATTTAAACTATGTTGGGGGGCCTGCCTTTTTAACTGGAGAATGTATAGAGGGATATCATAGCAAAGGTAAATATAGATTATCTAATAATAGTGATGAACTTAAATATTTTAAAGAAAAAGCATCTTTACTTTTACGTAAAGCAACACCTCTTATGAATATATATAGAGAAAATGAGAAAGAGAAATTTTATCAGTTTATAAATGAAGAAAGTAAAAAAGAAGGAGAACGAAACAGAGTTTTATCTTCCCTACCTTTATTTACAATAACTGATAAATTACTTACAAAAATTTTGAAAAGAGAAAATATTAGTAACCAAGAAATTGAAAAAATATTAAAATATAAAAATACTGAACTTGAAATAGTTAAAGAAATACTTAGCTCCAATAAAATAAATGACACCATTTATGAGGTTAAAAGTAAAAACTTTGATGAACAAAATATTTACCTTTCGTTAGAAAATACTTTTTGCAGTAAAAAAATTAAATATCATTACAAAGAATATTTAGAACATTTAAATTCGACACTTGATTTTAAAAAGAAAAATAGAAATTATAATGTCATATTAAGTAATGTTAAAACGTTTAATAATATAACAATTACTTCTTTCAATGATGACTATGTTATAATTTCTAAGAATGCTAATCCAGTAATACATTTCGTTATTAGACATCCAAAACTAGTTACTGCAATTAACAATTTCATACCATTAGTAAAAGAATAGGAAAAATCCTATTCTTTGTACATGAAACATTCTTTTTCGTGAGAATAAATAACTCCAATTGCTTGCAAATATGAATATATAATGGTAGTCCCTACAAAGGACATACCTTTTTTTTGCAAATCTTTTGATATAGCATCTGATAAATTTGAATGCGTTTTATCATTTTCGTAAACAGTTTTATCTTTAGTAAAATATTTTAAATAATTTGCAAAACTTCCATATTCTAATTGTATTTTTTTAAAGATTTTAGCATTTTTTATACTTGCTTTTATCTTTAGTTTATTTCTTATTATCTTCTCATTATTTGAAAGTTCTAAAACTTTATTTTCATCATAACTTGCTATCTTATCTATGTCAAAGTTATCATAAGATTTTCTAAAGCTTTCTCTTTTATTTAATACACATTCCCAAGAAAGACCTGCTTGAAATGACTCTAATATTAACATTTCAAATAGATATTTATCATCAAAATTTTGTATTCCCCATTCATTGTCATGGTAGTCTATATATAGCTTATTTTTAAGATTACACCACTTACATCTTTTAACATTGTTCATACTTTCTCTCCATATGTCTTTTATTATACTAAAAGTATGGGAGTTTTTCCAATTTAATTACTTCTTCATTATTCTAAGTGTATTTAAAATTGTTATAAGTGTTACACCAGTATCTGCAAATACTGCTAGCCACATATTTGCAAATCCTAATACACTTAATAAAAGTATTATTACTTTAACTGATAATGCAAATATTAAATTTTGCTTAATTATATGTTTTGTAAATCTTGAAATACTTATTGCTTGTGGTATCTTTTTTAAATCATCCTTCATCAATACAACATCACTTGCCTCTATTGCAGAGTCTGTTCCTACACCACCCATAGAGATTCCGATATCTGCTCTTCTTAATACAGGGGCATCATTTATGCCGTCTCCTACAAAAGCAGTTATCTCTCCATCTTTGGCAACTTCTTCAAAATTATCAAACTTATCTTTTGGCAACATTTCATATTTTATTACATCTATACCAAGTTTTTTACCAATGTTGAGTGCTACCTCTTTTTTGTCCCCAGTAAACATATAAGTTCTAATTCCGTCTTTCTTAAGTCTTTCAATAGTCTCTTTTGCATTATCTTTTATACCATCATTTATTGTAATTGATGCAATATGTTTGCCATCTATATTTAAATGTAAAATAGCATTTTCTTCACAGTTACATAGATTTTTATTTCCAATAGATATTTTTTTACCATCTAATTCAAAAGTAATTCCCTTACCATCTAATTCTGCATATTTTTTTACATTTTTATTTGAAATCTCATTATCTTTAAGTTTCATAATCGATTTAGCAATAGGATGGTTAGATAAAGACTCTCCCTTCATAAGAATATCGATTACTTCATTCTTAGTGTAAGAATCATCTAGTACTTCTATATTAGTTACAGTAAATGAACCATTAGTTAATGTACCAGTTTTATCGAAAATTATATTTTTAACATTACTTAAGTTATCTAGATAGTTACTACCTTTTATAAGAATTCCTTTTTTGCTTGATACACCAATACCAGTAAAATATGAAAGCGGTACTGATATAGCAATAGCACAAGGACAAGATATAACTAAGAAAGTTAAACCCCTATACACACTGTCTTTTACATCTACATTAAAAACTATTGGTAAGAATATCATTATTAAAACTGCCATTATTATTATAACTGGAGTGTAAATTTTACTAAACTTTGTAATTGCTGTTTCAGTTTTGGTCTTCTTGTCTGTTGCATTATCTAATAGTTCTAGAATCTTTGCCACTGTAGAATTTTCAAATTCTGATGTAACTTTCATTTCAATTACATCACCAAGATTTATGCATCCTGATAATACACTATCTTGTTCACTCTTGTTAACTGGCTCTTGTTCTCCTGTTAATGCTGAAGTATCAAGTATAGTACTTCCTTTAGTAATAATTCCATCTACAGGTATTTTTTCACCTTTTTTTACTACTAAAATATCATTTACTTCTATATCTTCAACATTTATTTTTTCAATTTTATTTTTTTCTTTTTTATTAGCATATGGTTGCTTTATATCTAATAAATCCTTAATTGATTTTCTTGAATTGTTAATAGCTTTTTCCTCTAATATCTTACCTATTGTATATAGAGTAATTACAAGCATTCCTTCTACAACTTCTCCAATTATTAAAGCTCCTATACAGGAAATAGTAATCAAAGCATTTTCATTGATAGTTCTACTCTTGATAAGAAGTTTTACAGCATTTATAAAAGTTCTATATAAAAGAAGTGAGTATGATATTATGTACAATATAACTTTTAAGTAGAAAGGAAAGTTAATAAAGTATCCTAACGAACCAATTAAAAGTGCTATCAAAAGAATAGAAAGGTGAAACTCTTTTTTTACTTCTACTTCTTCCTTAGAAACATCTGCCTCTGGTTCAACTTTTTTGATTAGCTCATTTAACTCTTTTATACTGAAATCTTTTTCTGATTCATATGATAACTTTGAAGTACTAAAATTTACTACAACATTTTTAAAATCTTTGTTATCATTTAAAGACTCTTCTATTTCACGGGCACAAGATGCGCAGTCCAAATTATTTATATTATACTTATACTTTTTCATATATCCTCCATACTTATTATATAATATTTAGGAAAATTATTCATCACCTTTTAGACTAGATACCATATCAATTTTATTAACTTTTCTTGATAAATAACTTGAAACAAGGTAAGAGACAATAAATGTACCTATTGTAGCAATTATGTAAGTTGATAAATTTATGTGGACTGAGAAATCAAAATTATCATCAAGACAGGCTTTAAACAACCATGAAGTTAAATAATATCCACTAGGAAGTCCAATAATTATTGACATAATTGTTATCCATAAATTTTGTTTAATATATATATTTCTTATTTTCTTATCTTTGAATCCTAGAACTTTTAAAGTTGCAAATTGATATTGTTTTTCACTATATGATAATATACCCATATTATATATGATAACGGCACCAAGTAAAATAGCAAAACAGATAATTAACATAATCATTGATTTCATCATTGATAGCATTGACTGCATACTTTCCTTTAGACCATCAATATTTTGAATAAGCTCTACACCTTCTAATTCTTTAGTATCCTTCAAATCAGCATTAGTATATAAAGAATCTGGTTTATACTTAATATTTAGACTTTCTATGTACTGTCTTGTTGCTGTAATATTTTGATTTTGTGGATCTCTATTGAACCCTATTATTTGTGATTTATAGTAATTTTTATCACCATATATATGCCATGTTATTTCATCACCAATATTGTAATTGTTTTCTTCTTTCATTTTTTCTGTAACGTAAACACCATCACTTGAATTTATTTTTATATAATTATCATATTTATCTTTGAACTGCACTAGGTCACCGGCATCTGTTACAAAAATTGTATTAGCAACTTTACTTTCATCATCTTTTACATATTCTATTTGCAAAGTTTCACTTGTTGACTTACCATAATTACTTTCAATTTTATCTAGTTCATCACCTGTTATTGTTTCTTTTAATGATAGTTTGTATTTAAAATTATATAACTCTTCAAATTGTAATTTAACAAAGTTATTCATACTATTCAACATACCAAAAGCACAAACTATTAAAGTACAACAACCAACAATTCCAGCTACTGCAGTGAGTGTTCTAATTTTATTTCTTATGATATCTCTTAAATTTCATTTTGTCTCAAAACCGCATTTTTTAAATATCCCTTTAGTAGTTATATTCAAACTTCCATTTTTTACTTTTGGAAGTTCTTTTCTTAATGATTCAGTTGGGATTTTTCTTAGTTCTTTATAACATGTTAAATATGTGATTAGAGATACTAGTAAAACTGTTAAAAGTGCTACCACATAACATTTTGACTCAATAATAGGTACTCCATTAGGTACTTCAAAGAAAGACATTTCAATGTTCATAAATACTGTTCCTATGAAATATTTTCCTAATAATATTCCAAAGATTGCTGCTAGAAATGAAACCCAAAAGGCATAACCTATGTAATGAAGTAGAATCTTATTTTTTTTAAACCCTATGGCCTTTAAAGTACCAATCTGTATTTTTTGCTTTTTTACTATTCTAGTCATTGTTGTTACAACAGAAAGTACTGCAATAAATAAGAATAAACCAGAGAATACTCCTACATATGCTTTTCCTTCATCAATTTCACCTTGATACATACGATATGATGCAGTGTCTTCAATATTTATTAAAGCCAAAGCATTACTTACATTTTCTTCTATGTTACTTTTTACACTTTTGCAATTATTCTTGTTATCAACATCTACCATTATGTAGTTATATGGAATAAAATCTTTATAATTATCATCTGTTATTATGTCTTTATTTATGCCCATTTTTTGACTGATTGTTTCAATATATTCTTTTGGTATTTCATTTTTGGACATATATACAATACCAAATTTTTCTCTATCAGGTACAAGTTCTTTTTCATCTTTTACATCATAAATATGATCAGGAATATTTACGAATCCTAGTACTTCTTCCTCAAGTACTAAGTTATCATATTTTATTCTTATCTTATCTTTAATTTTTATGTCATTTTTGTCAGCATAAAAACTGTCTATCCATACACCTTTTTTATTTACATCAAAACTACTCCCTTCAGTTACATAAAACTTTGAAATATTATTTGATTCAATAAAGCTTATTAAATATGTTTTGTCCTTATCATCAGCATCTATACCAGTTACTTCAAGTTTTCTTTCAGCATCATTTACATTCTTCATTTGTTTTATCTTAAGTAAGTCATCTTCTGTAAAAGTAGTACCTAAAACATTTAAATCCTGTAAATTATTTTCCAAGTAGAATTTATCAGCAGCATTTGTCATACCACTCATGTATGATTCTATACCTGCATAAACCATAACACCAATAGTAACCATTAAAAATATTGTTATAAATTGTAACTTGTTCTGCATAATGTCACGAAACATTTTTTTCTTTAGCATAACTACCACACTACCTCATCAATATTTTTTGGATGTTCATTTATAACATTACTTTCAACTTTTCCATTTTTTAATCTTATTACTCTATCAGCAATTTCTGCAATTAAAGAGTTATGGGTAACAATTACCACTGTATTATTACCACTTTCAGATTCACATTGTTTCTTTAAAAGTTTTAAAACTTCAACTCCTGTTTTTGAATCTAGTGCTCCAGTTGGTTCATCACATAAAAGTAGCAACGGATTTTTAGCAATTGCTCTTGCAATTGAAACTCTTTGTTGTTCTCCACCAGATAATTGATTTGGAAACTTGTTATAATGATTTTCAAGGCCAACTTCTCTTAATACCTTTTTAGCATCTTTTGGCTCTTTTACAATATCATTTACTATTTTTACATTTTCCAAAACCGTAAGAGTTGGTAATATGTTATAAAACTGGAAAATAAATCCTATATTTTCTGCCCTATAATCTGTTAGTTCTGAATCTGAATAATTAGATATAACCTCTTCACCAATTTTTATTTTTCCACTAGTTGCTTTATCCATACCTCCAAGTAAATTTAAAAGTGTTGACTTTCCTGCTCCACTTGGGCCAATGATTACTACAAACTCACCTTTGTTTATAGTAAAACTTACATTATCTAAAGCATTAAACTTTTTTTCTCCTACTATATATGTTTTCTTTACATTTTTTAAACTTATTAACTCTTCCATAACTCACTCCTTGTAAATATGATATTTTTTTCACATTTGTTTTCATTATACAGTTATATTTTGTACCAGTCAATAAAATGTGATATTTTTTTCATATTTGAAAAAATAATGTTTACGTTGTATAATACAAATTGGAAGTGATTTTATGTCAGAAGTTAGAATGCCAACACAAAAAAGATCAATTGAAAAAAAAGAAAAAATAATAGAAAAAGGATTTGAGTTGATGTGTAAAAACGGCTATTACAATACTAACACTAATGATATTGCAAAATATGCTGAAGTATCAACTGGTATCATTTATCAATATTTTAATGATAAAAAAGAAATATTTATAGAAGGTGTTAAAAATTATTCAGATAATATAATGTTCCCTATGCTTGATGTTTTAAAACGTAAAGACAAAAAATTTGATAACCTTGAGGAAACACTTGATGAAATACTGGATATATTTATAAAAAAGCATACCCTCACAAAAAAAGCACATGAAGAAATGATTGCACTTTCTCATCAAGACGAAGACATTGCAGAAATTTTTCATTCTAAAGAAATTACTATGACTAAACAGATAGTAGAAGTTTTGAAAGACAATGGCTTTGAATGCGATAATTTTTTAGAAAAAGTCCATATCATTATTGGAATAGTTGAAAATTATTGCCATGAAATTGTTTATCACAAACACTCAAGTTTAAATTATGAAATGATGAAAAAAGAAGTTATTACTATTATAACTATTATGCTTAATAATTATAAAAGTTAGAGATTTTTCACTCTAACTTTTCTTTTTATCTAATTCTTCTAGTTCTTTATATGCAACTTTTCCTAGCTTTGTTGTAGGTAAATCTTGCAAAAATTCTATTTCTCTTGGTTGCTCATATCTTGCTAAATGTTTCTTTAAATGCTTTTGAATGCTTACCTTACTAAGTATCGCATTTTTGCCTTCTTTTAGAACTATAAAAGCTTTTACTATTTCACCTTTATTTTCATCTTTTACACCTATTACTGCACACTTAAGCACTGATTCATGTTGCATAATTATTTCTTCAACATTTGCAGGGTATACATTATAACCACTTGTTATAATCATTCTCTTAAGACGTGATTTATAGTGTACTAATCCTTTTTTATCTATATATCCAATATCTCCTGTATGTAACCAAATCTCTCCACCTTTTTTAGACAATGCTTGATCAGTCTCTTCTGGCTCATCTAGGTATCCTAGCATTACATTTGGTCCACTTATACAGATTTCTCCATCTTCTCCGATTTTCTTTTCACTACCATCATTTATATCTACAATTCTAAATATTGTATCTGGGAATGGATAACCAATTACATCTGATTCATCATATATTCCCTCTGGTGAAAGTGCTACTACACCACTTGATTCAGTTAAACCATAACCTATCTTTATGTCTGTCTTGGCTCCATATTCTTGTAAAAACTTATTTACTCTTTTCTTTAGAGCAAGACTCATTGAGTCACCACCACATACGACAAGTTTTAAACATCTTAATTCATTTTTTCTAAACTTCATCTTAGATATATAATCATACAAAGTTGGTACTCCACATAAAACATTAAAATGATATTTTCTTAAATACTTTTTGAATTTTTTTGAATCAAACTGCGGAATTAGTATTGCCTTCATACCGTTAAAAAGTGGTGTATGTGTACAAATTCCAATACCAAATGCATGGAAGTTTGGTAAGAATGTTAAAAAGGAATTTTCTGGTACTAAAACATCTGATACATATCTACTTTGTAATGCTTGTGTATTAAATGAATAGTTACTTATAACAACTCCTTTTGGTTTACCAGTTGTACCACCACTATACAATATTACTGCCGGATCATTACAGTCAACACTCTCATATGGGTCTTTTTTATATTCAGATGCTTTTCTTATGAAATGATCCCAAAGGATAAACTTTTTATCTTCTTTTACATTCAACTTTCTTCCTTTTGCTATCCAGTATAAAAAGGCTGTCATTCTCTCCATTGATTTTGTAGCTGATGTAATAACTACTTTTTCAACTTTTGTATTATCTATTATATTTTTTACTTTCTTATAAGTTATATCAATACATAGCATTAGTTTAGTATTACTTTTATTCAAGTAATATTCAATTTCCTTTTCACTTGATAAAGGATGAATCATGTTTGCTACTGCACCAACTTCATTTATTGCATAAAACATTACTACTTCTTCTGGAGTATTTGGCATACATATAGTTACTCTGTCACCTTTTTTTACTCCATAATATTTTAAAGCCTTTGCACAACGATTTATTCTTTTAATTAACTGTTTATAACTAATCTGAGTATTTTGATACTCTACAGCCACATTTAAAGGATATTTCAAAGCTGATTCAAATACTGCATCATACAAACTTCCCTCAAAGTATTGAACATTCTTTGGTAGTTTATATCCTTTACACCACTTATTTCTTAACTTTATATTTACTTTTCTAAAAGTGTTTTTAATTTTTAATAGTAATGTTTCAATCATGTTTGTATTCCTCCTATTTGTTATCTAAATATCTTTTAACAAGTATACTTCCAGTAACAAGCGCTATAGTTACTGCTGAAGCAATTATTATTGTACTTGGTTTTATACTTTTTTTCTTTTCACTTACCACATTATTATATATTCTTTTTTTGTTAATCTTTTCTTTAAACATTTCTTTTAAATTCATATTATTCATCCTCCATCAAATATTTTCTTAATTCTTTTAATATCCTATAGAGATAATTTTTTACATTAGACTCACTTATATTAAGTTCTTCAGCTATCTCGTTAATTGTTAAATCTAATGTGTAATGCAAATAAAATATTCTCGATATTGTCATAGATTTTTTCTTCAAGTATTTCCATACTTTATCTGTATTATACTGTAATAAAAAATTATATTCAATATCAATACTTTCATCTTTTAAGCTTTCAATATCTACATTTTCTATCAACTCTATGTTATAGGATGTATCTTTTACTTTATAGTTTTTTCTATAGTAATCTTTTATTTTGTGTCTTGCAATGCCATAAATATATGGTTTTGTAAGAAGTTCATAATTATCTTTATCAATCATTTTTGCAACTTCCATGTATACGTTTTGCAAGATATCACTTACATCTGAAAGACTAGAACAATTACACACAACATATTTAGAAACATCATCAAAAGTTTCTTTGTATATATTGTCAAATAATTCATTCGTTCTTTCAGCCATTTCTACACCCTCATTGTATTAGTCGTAATATTTTTGTAAATTGTTTCATTTAACGTAATATATTTTACCATATATTTTATATAATAAGAAAAAGATTAACCTCAGTCAATCTTCTATCAATTCTCCGACAACTATTAGATATGTTTTTTTATCTTTGGGATTACAGGTAAAAAGTGTTATCAAACTTCTATTTTGAATGGTTGTAACTGTTATTTTTCCATCTTTTATATCTTTATGTATATTTATTATTTTGTATTTATACTCCTTATCATTGTAATGCAAGTAAATTAAATCATTTAACTCTAGTTTATCAAAGTCTTTAAAATATGCGTATTTTCCAGTCCCAGAATGACCTCCTAGTATAATGTTTCCAAAAGCATCACTTGGTAAGGTTGATTCATTCATTATAACAACGTTTTTATCTATATTATTTTCATTACTATTTTTTTCATATATATTATTAGAAATATTCAACTTTGGTATAATAAGTTTCATTATTGGATTTTCTACAGTGTCTATAATTTTTTCTACCTTTTCAGGTATTACTATTTCTTCTTTTTTTTCCACTGCTTGTTGTGTTTTTTCTTCTTTTACTACAGTATTTTCACTTATATTTTTTTGACTATTGTAGACTATGTTTGATGAACAAAGTGTCATGCCTAGAAAAAGAACTAGTCTTATTTTATTTTTCATGTCTTATACTTTCTTTAAAGTTGTTTTAATAATATTTATTACTACTTCTAAATTTGTTTCTTTTATATAAGCATTTGGCACCCCTATCTCCATATCATATAATACAAGGCCATAAATATCTTTAGCATTCTCATCAACTACAATAGTAAAATCATCAACTTTTTCATAATTTTCTTTACTGCTTACTTGCCTTACTATATAAGTTCCATATGGTAGAGTAAGTTCAATTGTTCCCTCTTCATCTGTTTCCTTTCTAATTATCTCATTGTCCTTATTTATAAACTCAAATATAGCACCCTTTTCTGGTTTCATTTCATTTTTTTCGTATTCTTGTTTGCTGCCATAATATTTAATTATTTTTATTTTTGTGCTTTTAACATCATTTTCCTTTGTTATTTCTATATTTAAATGTTCACTATCGATTACGTAATAATATTCATTAATATCTCTTTTATATCCAGGACCTGCTTTAGTCTCCACAATTTTATACTTTCCGTATTCTAAGTCCTCTAAAATACCACTGCCAGTTTCATCAATTTCTATGGTACCTACTAAGATATCATCTTTATATACAGAAAATAATGTTCCAGTTAAAGATGCTTCACCTTGGGGAGTATTGGTCTGAGTTTCGCTGTCTACTTTATTTATTTTAATACTTCCTGACTTTACCGTAATATTAAGCGACATTTCTATAGGATCAAGCTTTCCTCTTTCAATTAAAGTTTGACTTTCTTCATTGTAAAAATACTCAGTATCTTTTTCGGCTTGATTAAATTCCCTTATTAAGGTTATTGCATAGTTACCACTATTTTCTGCTTTTATTACAAGATTATTACCTTCAATGTGAGAATCGATATTTGCTTTTTTTATTTTATATTTACTCAAAACTTTATTATTATCTGCTAAAATCATTGTACTATTCTTACTTAGTTCAATGTTATCTTTTATATCTGGAAGTGTATTTGCATCCTTTACTAACTCTTCTAATTCTTTCATTTCTTGCTTATATGGGAAAATTTTCTTTCGTTCATTTACGTTGTTAACCCAGTAAAAAGAATAGAGAGGTTCTGCAGTCCTCCAAATTAACATTTGTGTTATGCTAATCCATTTATAATCTGTATGATCATTGTATCCATAACCAAAATATGCTAGTTGTTTAATTTTTTTCCACTGTTCTTTATTTAAATTAAACAAGTTATTATACTCTTTATATCCAGTATAAGTACTTCCATCGATAAGCGTTGAAAACGAATCTATACAATAGGCAATATTAGATGTAACTGTATTTCTTATAGCTTTAGCATTTCTATATTGATGATACTGCATATTGTACTTAGAATATGAAATGTTTGGCAAAAACTCTGCACCACTAAAAGATGAAACTGTCGCTGCAGCTTTTATACTTTGTCCAAATATTAAAAGTAAAAAAACTAACAATAATATTTTTCTTTTCATATTTTTATCTTTTACCATCACTAATATTATTATTGCTAGTTAAATTTGTTTTTCCTTATTTCTGATAAATTTTTTTAAAAAAAGTAGAATATAAAAATATTCTACTATTTTCCAAAGGCTGATTTTCCTTCCACTGCTCTTCTTGTCATTGTATCAGTTGACATTAACCTTGACCAGTCATTTGTTAATTCATCTAATCGCCATGTATTTACAACAACTCCACGTTGTCCTCCATCATAAGATGGTTGAGCTTGTGCTATCTTAACACGATAACTTCCATCATCTGACTTCACAACACCAAGTACCGTTCCTGTATGTCCGCTTCCACTTCCATATCTTGATATTATTGTTCCTGGTTTTAAATTGGATAAAAGTTCACTACTTGACATATTTTCTATTTTTTCACTATTTTCAAATATTTCATAAAGTGTGACACCTTTTAGATTATTATTTCCTGCTTGGTTAGTTTTTAATAAACCTTGATAGTATGTCCATGCAGTAAACTCTATACAATTATAGCCACTTTTAACTACTTCAGTGAACCCTTTAGTATATGTATTACCACTTGAGCCATTTCTTACAGTAACAAGTGAATTTGTTGCTACCACTGCTGCTACTGTTGCATAATCACTTACACTTTTGCAATTATTTGCTTTATAAGACCCTTCTAGTATTACGTCCATTATTTTACCTATATCAGAGCATTCTTTGTTTGTATAAGATTTTCCAAACATTTTCCATAATACCTGACTATCATTATTTCCATTCAACTTAGAATTTAAAAATGAAATTGCTTGCTTACCCATTTCTGAATCTTGCCCAACAGCGTTTACAATTGCATTTTTATCATATGCTATTGTATATGTTGCACCAACACCACCAGTCGATGATGAATATGGTAAAACTTTTTGATATATTACACCATTAACTTCATAATAAATACTTACACTATTATCAGAAGTAACAGTAGAGGTTATTGTTAAATCAGTATCAATAGTACTTTTAGTAACTTGGAATTCTTTTAACTTTTCGTTACCAGATTCTCTTGCTAAAAGTTCATCATGAGATTTGCATAATTCTTGATTTTTCCTTTCAAACTGCTGTTTTGAACTTGTTACCTTGGCAGATATACTTGACCAATTTGGATCATCTTGTTCCATTTTATTTAATCTGGACATATTACTGTTATATTCACCTAAAATTTGTTCAAGTTCTTTTATTCCAGAATGCAACTTTTTACAGTCTTCTATCATTTTTCCAAGTTCTGATTCTAGACTTTGCTCAATTTTCTTCACGGTCTGATTTATATATTCCATTTGTGCTAATACACTTGTACCACCACTACTTTGAAACGATTCATTTAAGTTATCGACCATCACATTATTTAAAGTTAATAAATTAGTTATATCTGTTGTTAACTCTTTTTCAAAAGTATCTAATTTTTCTAAGTATGGACTTACATTAGCTTCAAATTTTAATAACTTTGCATCTATTTCCATGATTGCCTCCTTAAATATTACTATCTATTAGTTTTCCTAATGAATCTTCCTTACTCTTGTAATCTTCTATTACTATCTTTTCTAAAAAATCAATATATTTATCATTACTTTCTTTTATAGCTTTAAATTCATCATAAATACTTTTAAATTCATTTAAAATATTTTCACTTGTAGCAGATTGCCAAAAATCAGGAATTGTATTTGCTTTTGCTTCAATATTCTCAAGAATTTCTTTTATTTCATCTCTTCTACTTTTTAATTCTGTAATTTTTTCGTTTAATTTATTTGTATCCAACTTTATGTTACTCATCTTGGTACCCCCTGTTTAGATCCATTATTTTTTTTAAATCTAAATCTATGTTGCTATGTTTTGTAGCAAGAATTTCCATTACTTGAGTATTTCCCTTAATCTTATCTTCAACATTTTTTATGGTATCTAGATAATTAACAAAGCTTTCACTAAAGTTATCATAATCAAGGCCACTCCATACTTCTCCTATTTCTTCGGTTATTTTTTTCATTTCTGTAACATTTTCTTCCAACTTTTCTACTTCTTTATCAATGTACAAGCCTGTTTCATATAACTTTCTACAATTTATTTTAAATATATTTCCCATAATAGTTAACCTCTTTTTGCATATACTGATTTAATTATTTTTTGAACGTCTGTACTTTGATTTAATATTGCTATAAATTTCTTTGATCCTGATGCGTCATTTATATAATTTTTAGTTGTTATTATGCTCTCTGCAGTTGTATTGTTTTTATCTGCAACCATGTCAATTACATCTCTTACAGCATATACGATATCTTCACTTATATTTTCTATTCCTTGTCCATCATATATATTTCCCGCTACTTCCATACCATCTTTATCATCAAGTAAAGAGATGGCAACCTCATAATTTTTCATAGCATTTGTTAATATATTTTTATTACTGCTATTATCAAGAAGTTCACTAGATGTAATATTATTTCTTAATGCTACTATGTCTATATAACCATTTAAATATTCCAAATTTTTCTCATCGATCGTTTGTAATGCTCCATTACTGTATGCTTCCATTAAAACTTTTTTTAAATTGTTATCATCAAGGTTACAAAGAGCCTTTTTCATATCTTCGCTAATATTTGGAGAAGCCATCACTTTTTCTTTAATTAAAGTTCCGTTGAAATCATTTAAAACATTCTCTAGGCTACTGTTTTTACTTGTAGCAATGCTTGATAATGCTATAGATAGTCCAACATAATCACTAACTGAAATGTTTTGATTATTGCTATCTTTATTTGTATCTATTTGAGTATTTTGATTATTGTTATTTACTGTGGTATTAGAGCTTGTATCAGACCTTGAGCCACTATTTCTGTTGTATGAAGTACCGCTCGTAACATAATTAGAATAAGCATAGTCAGTTTCTTGTTGGCTAGTTGCAGTAGATTTTATCATTGATGTAACTTCAGTTATTGTGCTTGTTAAAGAACTAACAGAAACTGCAAGTGACTTAGTATAATTTATATATATATTATAGTCTGTTAATGGTTTTAATCCATTTATTACTCTTTCGCTAGTTAAATTTAAACCATTAACTTTATTATTCCATGACAAACAAAGTTCATCTACTGATGGAAAATTCATAACTATATCACTGTCTGATAGACTTGATACTACATTTGAACTTGTTTCTGTTTGACTATCTGCCATTATAAGTCCTCCTTTAAATATTTATACTATATGAAATATTTTAACATATTAAGGCTTTAAAAACTACATTTATAATTATTTTAATGTTAAAATAATGTAAATTGTTTGATAAATAAAAGCATATTAAAAGAGTGAAGTTTTATCACTCTTTACGTATTATGGTTTAAAAATAATTTTAATTGCATCATCTCTTCCACTAGTTAATCTTTCAAAAGCATTTTGTGCTTTTTCTAGAGGAATAACATCATCGATATATTGTGATACATCTAAATGTTTATCTCTAATTAACTCAAGTGTACGCTCAAAATCAAACTCACTATATGCAATTGACCCTTTCATGGTTATCTCTCCCATTACTGGTATAACCATTGGCACTGTAACTGGGTTCATTGATACTCCGACTAATACGATTGTACCACCGTTTTTAGTAAGTATCATTGCTTCACTAACTGCACCTTGATTTCCACAGCATTCTATTACTTTATCAAAGCCCCCGTTTGTTCTTGCTTTTAATGTTGGAACTGTATTTTCATCTATAGCGTTATAATATTCATCTACTTTGCCATACTTACAAGCTTTCATTCCACGAGCTTCATTCGTCTCTAGTAATGCTACATAAGTAGCGCCTTCCATTTTAGAAAATTCTGCGGCCATCAAACCAATTATTCCACCACCAATGATACATACTTTATCGCCAACAATTATATCGGCTAGTTTTACAGCATGTAGTGAAACGGCAGATGGTTCTACCATACAAGCTTCTACATCAGTAACTGTATCTGGTAATTTTCTAACCATACTACTATAGCAACTTGAGTATTCTGCATAACCGCCGCTATTTTCTAAAGATAGACCAATTGCATGTGTCCAAGTTTCTTGACAATATTGTGGATTTCCACTTCTACATGCATCGCATTTACCACATGGTGATATTGGTAAGCCAGTTATTCTGTCACCAACTTTTAAATCTTTTCTATCTCCTGGATCAGTAACTGTACCTGAAAACTCATGTCCCATTACAAGTCCAGCTGGAGCACCCATGTCCCAATAATGTATATCCGAACCACAAATTCCACATGCGTTAACCTTGAAAGTTACTTTGTTATCGGACTTTGCTGGTTCATCTTTTGTTGTTACTTTAAGTTCTTTTGCTCCTGTTATTTCTACACATTTCATATACTTCACCCAATATTATGTTAGCATATTTATCAAGAATTGTTGATATGTTTGTCCTATAATCATGTAAATTTACACTTTAATTTATTGCAGTACCATTTACATAAAGTTTATATCCATTAAAATCTATATTGCTATTATTACTTACTTCATTATTTAGTTCTGTAATGTAGCTATTTCCTGTTAATTTAATACTTGAAGTGGCGTCTAAATTTAATATAATTGACTTTGCATTGTTATCACTGTTTATTGTACCTTCATAATAAGATGATTCTTTCATAGTCATTGTTAGTGTTGAAATTGAGTCGATTATTATGTCTCCAAATGACTTTTGATTATTCATTATAAGAGTTACATCTCCTCCGTTAGAACCACTGTTTCCCCAAGAATCTTTTTGGGCTCTTAAGAAGGCTCCAGTTGAATCATTATTTTTTATTTCATTATTTGTAAGTGTTATAGTGGCAGTTGTATTTGTTATATAAAATGTGTCCCCTTTATTGGTTGTAATTTTACTATCAGTTGCATTAAATAATGCTTCACCAGTTGCGGCATCTCCGCTCATTGATTGGTATATGAAAATATTTTTATATGTTGTTGATTGTCCATTTAACTCATTGTTAGTATCAGTTAAATCACAATTGTTTATTGTTACTTTATTTTTTCCTTCAATTACTATTCCTTCTGATGCAGTTGCTATTAAAGTAGCATCATTTACTGTTATGTCTGCTGTCGAATAAATACTTGGAGAACCCTTTCCTGTTGTTTTGTAAGTTCCTTTGTTTACTGTTACTGTACCTCCACCTCTATCTGTTCTTATAGCTGCACTTGAAGTACCGCTAGTTGTTATTTCTAGGTTGTTAGCAATCATTGTTCCTCCACCAGTTGTCATTATTCCACCAGAATTATCTTGTGATGTAGTTATTTTTGAATCAGATATTTCTATGGTTGTACCATCATTTGATGAATTATTTGTTGTAGCACTTCCACCATAGCTAAAGACTCCATTTGCACCTGTAGCATCTGTTGTAATTGTTGAATTTTTAATTGACACTTTCGCACCGTTCTTGGCAATTATAGCAGAGTTAGTTCCATAGAAACTAGTATTGTCCCCTCCATCTGATGATCCTGTTTTTTCTACTGTTATATTATTTAAATCTACAGTTATATCACCATCAATCAACAAAGCATTTTCATCTTTTTCGCTTGATGAATATTCTTCATTTTCTACTGTCTTCGTTTCTTTAATTTCATTTTTTGAGGCGTATTCAATGTTACTGTTTCCATTTCCTTTTTCTGTTGTGTTAGAACTATTTAAAAAATAATTAGTAGTAATTGCAGCAAATGAGTAAGTTAATACTCCTGTTCCTAAGAGTGTTCCTAAAATATATATAATAATTTTATCTTTGTTTTCAAAAGTTTCCTTAATATTTCTCTTATTTAAATTTGACATAACAAGATATATTGCTAAACTAGAAATCACCAATGCCTCTACTGCAAATACTATATAATATGTTGTACCAATTTCTTTGCTTGATGCAGTGTTTGTATTTTGCCTAGGCATTTGCATATTGTTGTTTGGCATTTCTGGTCTGTTATTATCATTATCCATTTCTGGTATATTTGACTCATCATCTTGCATGTCTTCATTTTGATTTTCATTCATATCTGGTTTGTCACCAGGCTCTTTTCTCTCTTCATCATCATTCATATCTGGAGGAGTCATTTCCCCACCTTGGTCTGGGCCATTTCCCCCACTTGGCATTTCTGGAGGATTATTAGAAAAATTGTTACTTTCCTTAACATTGTTTTTGGCATAATTCATTGTTAGAAATACCATTACACAACTCAATATAATTAACACTACGCATATTGCATTTTTAACATTTCTTTTCATTTTTTCTTTCCTTTCTTTTTTTATTTTTTATATCATTTATCACTACCTTTTCTATGTTTAAAACTTTTACAGTTGATATTTTCTACCTTTATCTTATACTTTTTCCTCCTTTCTATGTATTAAATGATAATATATATTTATTACATAAAAATTAAAAATAAAAAAAGTTTTACTTTTTAAATAAAACTTTAAATGTTGTTATATCTTCCATTGAACTTGCTGTTATTGTTCCACCATGGGATTCAACAATATTTTTAGCAATCGCAAGTCCTAGTCCATACCTATTTTCATTTCTATTTCGTGATTTGGCTACTCTATAAAATCTTTCGAAGATCTTTTTTTCTTCACCTTTGGGTATAGGTTCGCCTTTATTTTGAACTTCTAATATTATTTGATTCTATATCGTTTTCTATTCCCCAAATTTTGTCATATATTTGTTCTTTAGACAATATCTGTTTTGGATTATTTATGAAATATTCCATAAGCTGAAATTCTTTACATACTAGTTCTACTTGCTCTTTAGTAGTTGTACACTCCAAAGTTGAACTAGAAATATTTAAATTCAGATTTCCAAAAGTAATAGTATTTTTCTTTGGACTTGCATTATTCTTCAATTGAATATTTACTCTTGCTACTAATTCTTCAATATGAAAAGGTTTAGTAACATAATCATTAGCACCGTTTTCTAAACCATCTAGTTTATCTTCTAAACTTGACTTTGCTGTAAGCATTATTACTTTACTCTGAACATCTTTTGCTCTTAACTTTTTTAATATATCAAAGCCATTCATACCTGGTAGCATGACATCAAGTATTATTAAATCATAAATATTTGTTAATGCTGAATAAAAACCTTCTTCACCATCTGTACATATATCCACAATATATTTTTCTTTTTTTAAGCTTGAAGATATAACATCCGCTAAATTAAATTCATCTTATACAATTAAAACTCTCATTATTATCACCCATTACATAAATTTTATTTCTAAATTATTAAATAAATATTAAATATATTATTAATAAAAGAAAAGCTTTGGAAAAATCCAAAGCCTGTAAAACTGTATATGTATTAACGTTTTGAGAATTGTGGTGCACGTCTTGCTTTCTTTAAACCTGGTTTCTTACGTTCTTTAATTCTTGAATCTCTTGTGATAAATCCATTTGCTTTTAGTACTTTTCTAAAGCTATTTTCACTATCAGCAGGAGTTGTTGAATCATATTCTAGTAAAGCCTTTGTTATACCTAAACGAATTGCTCCAGTTTGTCCTGAGAATCCTCCACCACAAACTTCAACTTCTACATCAAAGATTTCTCTTGTATTTGTAAGGTCAAGTGGTTGAGTTAAATTCATTATTAAAGTTTCATAAGGTAGATATTCATGAACATCTTTACCATTTACTGTTATTTTACCAGTTCCTGAAACTAATCTAACTTTTGCTATACTTGATTTTCTTCTACCAGTTCCATAATAAACGTTTTGTTTCTTTGCCATGATTTACCTCCCTATTTAACTTCCAACTTTTCTGGTTTTTGAGCCATATGTGGATGTTCACTACCAGCGTAAACAAATAATTTCTTATACATTTGTCTACCTAATCTGTTATGTGGAAGCATTCCTTTTACAGCTCTTTCTACCATTTCAACTGGATAGTTTTCTTTCATAACTTTTGCAGTTCTAACTCTTAATCCTCCTGGATACATTGAGTGATTATAGTATTTCTTATCTTCAAGCTTGTTTCCAGTTAAATTAACTTTGTCAGCATTGATAATAATGATATTATCACCGCAATCGATATGTGGAGTATAAGTTGGCTTATGTTTTCCACGAAGCATATGTGCTGCTTTTGCTGCTATACGACCAAGAGTTGCATCTTGAGCGTCAATAACATACCATTTACGTTCTACAGTTTCTTTTTTTTGCATATAACTTGTCATAATTTTCTCCTTTTACTTAAGCTTAACCTTCCCACAGTCAAACTTATGTGGGGAATCAAATGTACCGATTAGAATTATACTAAAATAAGCTTTAAAAGTCAATGATTATATATAAATATTTATCTTTTTAACTGTTATATTCAATATAATATAGATATAATCCTTCTGGTTTAATTGTTGTTACTAATTTTGCCTTATCATCGTCAATTAAAATTTCTTTAATATCACTTGGTAATAACTTTCCCTTTCCTACTTTAACAAGTGTTCCAACCATATTTCTTACCTGATATTTCATAAAACCAGTGCCAGTAAAGCTAAATATTAACTTGTCACCTTCTACTGTTATACTTGCATCATAGATCTCTCTCACATAGTTTTCTTTTTTTGCTTCACTTGAAACGAAGCTCTTGAAATCATGTTTACCAATAAAGTACTTAATTCCATCATTCATCTTTTCTATATCAAGCTTTTTACCATATTGATAAACATAATTTCTCTCAAGCGGATTATATTCTCCACAATTCATTATATATTTGTAAACTTTTGACTTTGCCATATACCTTGCGTGAAAACTTTTATCCACAACTTCTGTGGAAAAAACATGAATATCATCTGGTAAAAGACTATTTAATGCACACTTAAGTTTGTAAAGTGTAATATCAACGTCAATGTCAAAATGTGCACATTGACAAAATGCATGGACACCTCTGTCTGTTCTACCTGCTCCAGTTACCTTTGTTTCTTTATGATTATTTATGCTAAATAAAGCTTTTTCAAGTTCGCTTTCTACACATCTTTTTCCAGGTTGTTTTTGATATCCAGAAAAATTTGTACCATCATATGAAAACTTTATCAAATATCTCATAACTACCTCCAAAAAAAGTATAATATTGAAAAATATATTATAGAAACAATAGCAAAGATGAAATCATAGTTTTTAAAACTAAGAGGAAAAAGTGCTCTTCTTCTTTTGAATCCATAAAACTTTGATTTTCCATACATATATACTTCTTCCAAATCTTTTTTTACTCTATCATTTATACTTCTTTGTTCACTATAAGTTTTTTTGTACATTTCTTCATTATATTCACGTACCTTTGGAAGCAACTCTTTGCAAAACATTTTTTTCCTTAATTTCTTTTTGTAGTTATATAAGAAATTATTTTTAATAATATATCTGTTTTTCTCACTTATTGAGTATATTAAAAGCAAGATTACGCTTATAGCATATATTATTTTAATTAAAATATTTATCTTAGGCGCTAGTGGAAAATATATTAGTAACAAAAGTGTTAATATTCCCAAAGGAAGTGATTTGAAATTTATATCTATTATAGATATAACGATAATATATATTGATAATATGTATATAATTGTTCTTTCTGTTTGATAATTTATAATAGTTCCTGCTAATAACAATAAAGCTGTAATAATAATTTTTAATAAATAACTACATCTAGACATGTTTATATATATCCTTTATTATGTCTCTTACATCTTTACTGTAGAATAATTTTACATTTTTTTCTTCTTTTGCTTTATATGTTATTAGTGGAAGAGCGGGGACATTTATATTTTTATTAGTTAGAACTTCTTCACTAGTATATACATTATCTGTTGTGTCATATACAAATATTCCTTTATACCAAATTATTGAATAATCAGATACTTTATATAAATTATCTGCATCACTACCTGTTACGATTATAATGTATTTTTTTTCTTTAAGGTAATTTAACAAATTTTTAAAGTTTTTTTGGTTTCTATAATCTAAGTATCGATACATATCTTTAAACAACACTCTTTTTGATGTTCCTGAAAGTCTTCTTAATATATTTAAATATATTTTTTCTGTAAAAGATAGTGTATCGATTTTTCTAGTTAAAAAATTGTTTTTTAATCCAAGTTCTTTTAATACATCAAGAGTTATATTATAGTCTTCCATTCCATTATTGTAGATTCCTATTTCTGATTCAATTGTTGTGCCAATAAAATAAAGTGTTTCATTATCAATAATAGTTATATCGCTTAAATTTTCAATAATTTCATCTGTATATTTTGAATCTAATGAGGTTATCTGTCCTTCGTGAAGTTCTACTTTTTTAGCTCTGCTTTTATAAATCAAATCTAATTCCATAGCCTATCCACCACCTCATCTACATCAAAATATATCTTATCGACTAGATTATAAAACTCTAGTTTTCTTGATAAATCTATCATCAGTGGTATATCTATTCCCATCTTAGATAATTCATTATCACTTTTTATTATTTCTTCAAAAGTACCTTCCATAGCTTTTTTTCCATGACTCATCACTATAATGTTACTTGCATTTATAGCATCATTTATATTGCTAGTTGTGTAAAGAAATGCTATGTGCATTTTTGTTGAAATTTCCTTTAATAGCTTAAATATTTTTTTTCTATCATTATCGTTCAAGTACTTAAAAACATCATCTATCAAAAGTAAATCTGGGTTATGTGCTATAGAAGATGCTAATAAGACTTTTATTTTGTCAATCATTTTTAATTCTGATGAATTTTTCTTTAACATATTGTTTATTCCAAAAAATTCTGCTAACTCTGATACTCTTTTATTTATATGCGCTGAGTTAAAATTTAAGTTATAAAGCGGATATATAATCTCATCTTTAACGGTTTCACAAATAAACTGTCTATCTATATTTTCAAAAACTGTACCTATTTTAGTGTGATAGCTATTAAATGTCTTATTACTTAATTCTATATCATTTAATATTATTTTTCCCAACTCTTTCTTTTCCATCCCACTTAGTATTTTAATTAGTGTTGTTTTTCCCTCACTATTTGGAGAGAGTATTGCTACGACTTCATTTTCAGCAACAGAAAAAGTTAAGTCCTCAATTATTTTGTTATTGTTATCTATTCCGTAGTTAAAAGTTAAGTTGCTAACTTCAAGAGTATTTCCCATTTTAAATCACCGCTAATGTTTATTATACATGTTTTTATCGAAAATAAAAGAAGAAATATTGATAATATTACCTTCTTGCATTATTCTAAAATAATTTATTTATCCATGTTATTTTTTTCTTTTTTCTTTTGAACTTTGTATACTATTTTAATTGCTAATTTATTGGATACTAATCTGTTGAAGAATATTGTAAATTTCATCTTAATTCCTGGTATTATTATAAGTTTATTTTGAAACATTTTATTGATAGCATATCTTGCGACGTATTCACTACTTAATGATTTCATTGAAAACTGCACATTTGCTACGTTGTTAAAATTTGTATTTACTGGACCTGGGCATAAACAAGATATATGTACGTTAGATTTATCACGTCTTAATTCTTCGTATATTGCTAATGTTAGTTTAGTAACATAAGACTTTGTTGCATAATATGTTGCCATTAAAGGCCCTGCTTGAAAACTGGCCGCAGATGAAACATTTAGTATGTAACCTTTATTTCTTTTCTTCATATCTTTTAGAAACAATTTTGTTAAAATGTGTACTGCCTTAATATTAACATCAATCATTTCTAACTCTTTGTTTAAATCTGTTTCGGTAAATTCCCCAAAAAGGCCAAAACCTGCATTATTTATTAAAATGTCGATGTTATCATTTTTACACAATACATATAATTCTTTTAATTTTGATTCATTTGATAAATCCGCTACTACGATTTTTACTTCTCCAGATAACTCTTTTTGAATCTTTTGAAGTTTTTCCTTATCTCTTGCTACAAGTACCAAAGAATACCCCATACTATTCAGGTATTTTGCCATATTGTAACCAATTCCAGATGATGCCCCAGTTATAAGTGCCTTCATATCATCAACTCCATAGTAATATTATAACATGCAAATTATAAATTTTGTTACTTACATTATCAACTTTACATAATTAACGGTAAAGAAAAAAGCCTTACGGCTTTAATCTTCGAATATATAGTCATTAAATTCGTCATCATCATCATCAATTTCTGAGAAATTTAATATGTCATAGATATTATTATAGGCTTCACGTTGTTCTTCAGTCATCTCATCAACACTTTTTGCACCAGATACATCTACCTTAGGCATTTCAACACCAAGTTCTATTTCATTTTCTGAATTTAAGTTAATTGCTGTTGAACCTGTACCCATTATCATTTTTGCATTGAATGTACATTTTTTATCTTTTTCAATTTCTTTAAATGCCATTTCTAAGTCAAATGTAGAAGAGTCATCAAGTGGTGTATTGGCTTTTAATGAAACAGTAAAATTATTTCCATCTTTTTCATATGTACCCTCTGCTTTTAACATATTTAGTACATATAATGTTAAACTACTTTTTGTTGCACTTTGACCTTTAGATGTAAATTCAACAACATTTATTCCCATTGCTGATAAATATATTTCAAGGTTTTCAAAGTTATTTTTATTTGTATATTTATTTACTGTTAATTTTAATGTAACAGCTGTCCCATCTGAATCTACTGTTATGCTGTACTCATTTGACATTATCTTGTCTTTATATTCGTAAACAGCATAAGCAATAAATTCTTTTTCGTTGTCAAGATCATTTAATCTTCCTTCAAGATTTGAAATCATAGTGTCAAGGCTTAAACCATCTAGTTCTTCGTAATTTTTAATCGCGTATGCAATTAGTTCACTTAATTCTTTATTATCTTTTACTTTCTTTAATACGTCAATTATTATTTCTACTATGTCTTTTTCAGTAAAACTAACTTTCACTTTCTTTGTGTCATACTCTGTACCATCAAAAGTCTTTTTAACTTTTTCAACAGAAACTTCTTTTTGATTTATTTTGTCAACTATTGTGTCTGTTAAGTAATCAAATACTACTTCTACTTGAGCACTTATTCCTTCTGCAAGTTTTGGATCTATTTGAGTATCATCAGCTAAATCTTCGTAATAAAAGTTGTCAAGTATACCTTTAATTTTTGTGTATTCTTTATTTCCTTCTACATACTTTTCTATTTCTTTCTTAATATTATCTCTTGCTATAGTTATGTTTGCATACATTTTCTCATCAGATGAAAAGTATATATCGCCAAGATATTCTAGCTTACTTTCTCCTGAATTCATTGTTGTGTTTGTTGTCACTTTTCCAGTTGTGAAAGTTTCATTGTTAAGACCTTTTATAAATTCTTTTGAACTTTCTTTTAAGTTCTTAAATGATGTTTCAACATGATTTGTTAATATTTTTTTGTCACTTGGCTTAAATAGGAAAAACATTCCTACACCAATTGCTGCTACACCAATAATTATTAAACATATTATTAGAGTAGTCTTTAATTTCTTATTCATTCTATCACACTCACCTCTACAGTGTTAGTATATTATATTTTACATAAAAAGTCTATATTAAACATTTTTTCAAAAAAAAACCTTGTATTGCTACAAAGGTTAATTTTATCGTTTAAACTAATTCTATTATTGCCATTAAAGCGTTGTCTCCACGTCTTTCGTCAAGCTTTAATATTCTTGTATATCCACCGTTTCTAGTTGCATATTTTGGTGCTAATTCATCAAATACTTTCTTAACAGCAACAGTGTCGTTATGAAGGAAGGCAAGTGCACTTCTTCTTGCTACTAAACTACCATCTTTTCCGTAAGTAATCATTTTGTCAACGAATTTACGAACTTCTTTAGCTCTAGTTTCAGTAGTAGTAACTCTGCCATTCATTATTACATCTCTTGTTAAATTAGCAAGCATGCTTCTTCTATGTTTATTATCAACACCTAGTTTTCTGTATGCCATATTCTTTCCTCCTTACTAATCATCATTACGTAGTACAAGACCTAAATCTCTTACTTTATCTAACACTTCTTTTAGTGATTTCTTACCTAAATTACGTATTTTCATCATGTCGTTTTCACTCTTGTTAACTAAATCTTGAAGAGTATGAATATTTGCTCTCTTTAAGCAGTTGTATGCTCTTACAGAGAAATCCAAATCTTCTATTGTAGTCTCTAAAGCTTTTACTTTAGGATCTTCTGTTTTTTCAATCATCATACCAGTCATATCAGCGATATTACTTAAATTAGTAAGAATATTGAAATGTTCAATTAAAATTCTTGATGCTAAAGCAATTGCTTCTTCTGGTTTCATAGAACCTTTAGTCCATACATTAAGTATTAGTTTATCATAGTTTTCATTTTGTCCAACACGAGCAGGTTCAACATCATAAGAAATTCTATCAATTGGAGTAAATATTGAATCTATTGCAATAACTCCAACTTTTCTAATATCAAGAAGCTTCTTGTTTTCTTCACTTCTTACGTATCCTCTACCGTTTGATACAGTCATTTCCATAATTAGCTTTCCGCCCTTAGCAACATTTGCAATTACTAAGTCTGGGTTAATTATTTCGATATCTGAATCATGTGCAATATCTCCTGCGGTAACTGGACCTTCTTCAGTTTTACTTATTCTAATAGTTTTAATTTCTTTAGAATGATTCTTAACTACTACTTGTTTTAAATTTAATATAATTGTTGTTACGTCTTCAAGTACGCCTTCAATTGTTTGGAATTCATGTAAAACTCCTTCAATTTTTACGCTGCTAATTGCACTTCCAGGAAGACTTGATAACATAACACGTCTTAATGCATTTCCTAAAGTTGTACCGAATCCTCTTTCAAGTGGTTCGATTTCGAATTTACCATAAAAATTACTTTCTACATAATCAGTTATTTTATAGTTTGGTTTTTCAAATTCAATCATGAAACTACCTCCTTTATTTTTTAGTTACTATTAACCACGTGGACGCTTTGGTGGGCGACATCCATTATGTGGAATAGGTGTTACATCAGTAATTGAAGTTATTTCTAATCCTGCTGTTTGAAGTGATCTTATAGCAGTTTCTCTTCCAGGTCCTAAACCTTTAACTTGTACTTCTATTTTTCTCATGCCTAAATCATAAGCAGCTTTTCCAGCAGCTTCTGCAGCCATTCCAGCAGCAAATGGAGTAGATTTTTTACTTCCTTTAAATCCGATTGCTCCACTACTAGCCCAAGAAATAGCGCAACCTTCTTTATCTGTTATAGTAGTAATTGTATTATTAAATGTTGAATGAATATGTGCTACACCTTCAGGAACATTCTTTTTGACTTTTTTCTTTCTTGTCTTATAAGCCATGTTTTTTTTCCTCCTTTAACATATATTATTTAATTATTTCTTTTTGTTAGCAACAGTTTTTCCTTTACCTTTACGAGTTCTAGCATTACTTCTAGTGCTTTGTCCTCTAACTGGTAATCCTTTTTTATGACGAGTTCCTTGATATGAATTGATTTCCATTTTAGTCTTGATGTTCATGTTAATTTCACGTCTTAAATCACCTTCAACCATGTATTTAGAAACTTCTTCACGTAGTCTAGTTAATTCATCGTTATCTAGATCTTTAACTCTTTTGCTACCTTCAACTTTTGCGTCATTAACTATTTTCTTTGCTAAATTTCTTCCTATTCCATAAATATAAGTTATTGAAGTTTCAACTTGCTTATCATTTGGAATATCTACACCTTTAATACGAGCCATTTCTTACACTCCCTTTCATTAACCTTGTTTTTGTTTGTGTTTTGGATTTTCACAAATAACCATTACTTTACCTTTACGTTTAATTATTTTACATTTTTCACATATTGGTTTTACAGATGCTCTTACTTTCATTTTATCCCTCCTATGGTTTTCTATAGGTTATACGCCCACGTGTTAAGTCATAAGGTGATAGTTCTAACATTACGGTATCCCCCGGTAAGATGCGAATGTAGTTCATTCGGATTTTACCAGAAACGTGAGCCTCCACAATGTGACCATTTTCAAGTTCAACTTTGAACTTTCCACCTGGTATTATTTCTAGAACCTTACCTTCTATTTCGATTGTATCTTCTTTTGCCATAATATCACTCTCCTGTCAAAATTTGATATCCATCTTTTGTTACAACAACAGTATGCTCAAAATGAGCTGATGGACTACCGTCATAACTTTCTATTGTCCAACCATCATCTAGTATACATATATCTGCTTTACCTAAGTTCAACATAGGTTCAACAGCAAATACCATTCCTTCTTTTATAAGTGGTCCAGTTCCAGCTTTTCCGTAATTTGGAATATCTGGAGCTTCATGTAAGTTATGACCTACGCCATGACCTACAAGTTCTTTAACTACACCTAAATGATATTTTTTAGCTACTGTTTCAACAGCATGTGAGATATCACCAATGTGATTACCTGGCTTAACCATACTAAGTCCAGCAAATAATGCTTCTTCGGTATGCTTCATTAAGAGTTCTTTCTCTTTACTAACATCGCCTACTTTGTATGTCCATGCTGAATCACCATGATATCCTTTGTAGCATGCGCAAATATCGATAGATATTATATCACCATTTTTTAATTTTCGATCACTTGGAATTCCATGAACTACTTCTTCATTAACACTTGTACAAAGTGTTGCTGGATATCCTTCATAACCTTTACAAGAAGGAATAGCACCTTGGCTTCTTATAAAGTCTTCTGCAAGAGTGTCTAACTCTTTTGTTGTTATTCCTTCTTTAATAAATGGTTTTAGATATTGGTGAGTTTTATAAACAATAGAACCAGCAATCTTTAAAAGTTCAATTTCTCTTTCACTTTTAATACTAATCAAGTTTATCACCTAGAGTTTTTAAAAGCTCAGTTACTTGTTCAAATGTATATTCAGAACCTTTATTACTATCTACAGTGTATAAGTTTCCTTTAGCACTATAGAAGTCTATTAAAGGTTGTGTCTTTTCTACGTAAGTATTATATCTTGTTTCAAGTGATTCAAGATTGTCATCACTTCTTTGATATAACTCTCCACCACATTTATCACAAGTACCTTCTACTTTTGGAGTAAGTTTAGGATTATTCATATTGTATATAGCACCGCATTCTTTACAAAGTCTTCTACCAGTAATTCTACTAGCAAGTTCTTCCTTAGCAATATCTAGCACTATTACTATTCCTAAATCTCCATTTATTTTTTTGACTATTTCATCATATTTTTCAGCTTGTTTTACATTTCTTGGGAAACCATCAAGAATATATCCTTTTTTGCAATCATCTTCCATAAGTCTATCTTCTAATAATTTATAAACAATTTCATCAGTAACAAGTAGTCCTTCTTTTTGCATATTAGCAATTTCACGGCCTAACTCATCATCTTTTAAAACTCTTTCTCTTAGTAGATCACCTGTGGAAATATGTACATAATTATATTTTTCTTTTAGTTCTTTTGCAAGTGTTCCTTTGCCAGCACCTGGTGCTGCTAATAATATTAAATTTCTCATCTTCTTGAATAACCTCTCTTATAATTTCTTGTAACTAAGCTACCTTCTAGTTGCCTATATGTTTCTAGTGCAACACCTACAACGATTAGTAAGCTTGTTCCTCCTACTGAAACCGTTGATGATAGGTTTGTCAAAGATGAAAATATTATTGGTAATGCAGATATTACGACAAGGAATAGTGCACCAAAAACTGTAAGTCTTGATAATACTTTCGAAATATAATTTTCAGTGTCTTTGCCAGGTCTTACTCCTGGAACAAATCCACCATTATCTTTTAAATTCTTTGCAAGTTCTTCTGGTCTTAATTGTATAAATGTATAGAAGTATGCAAAGAAATATATAAGTACTACAAATATTAAGAATCCAACTGGTTTTGTGTAAGTTAAATAGTTGCTAACAAAGTTTTTAAATCCTTGGTTATCTACAAATTGTGCGATAACTCCTGGAATTGTTAAAAGACTTGATGCAAATATTACTGGTACAACTCCTGCTGTATTTATTTTAATTGGCATATATGATTTATTACCACCAATTGCTATTGTAGACTTGTTTGCATATTGTATTGGAACTCTTCTTTCAGCTTCTTGCATGTATATTACACCGATTATTACAGCAAAATATACTATTACGAAAGCTATAAAAATAAGTGTACCAATAAGTGTACTAAAATTACCAGATAATACTAATTCTTCAAAGGCTGTAACAAACATTGATGGAAGTGTTGATATTATACCTGCCATAATTATTAGTGATACACCATTTCCTATTCCTTTTTGGGTAATTTGATCTCCAAGCCATAATAGGAATGCTGTTCCTGCTGTTATAACAGTTGCAACATACATGTAATCCATTGTTGTTTTTCCTTGACCTAAGAATGCTATTGCAAATACAAATCCTTCAATAAATGCAAATATTATTCCTAGATATCTAGTAATTTTATTTATTTTTTGTCGACCCGTAGGTCCTTCATCTTTAAGTTCACTAAAATACGGAACTATATCCATTTGTAATAACTGCACTATAATCGATGCCGTTATGTATGGTGTTACTCCAAGTGAAAATATGGAGAACTTCTGCATTGCTCCTCCTGTAAATGAGTTAAGCGTTGCAAACGCACCAACATCGATATTTGGTGTTCCAGGTATTTGAACATAGGTACCAATTATAAATAATGCTAGTGAACCTAATGTAAATAATACTCTAAATCTTAAATCTTTATTTGTAGGTGCGAATAATTGTTTCAATTCTTGAAACATATTACATCACCTCAATTTTACTTCCTGATGCTTCGATTTTTTCTTTAGCTGTCTTTGAAAATTTATGTGCTTGAACAGTTAATTTCTTTTCTAATGTTCCATTTCCAAGTACTTTAATACCGTCAAGTTCTTTTTTTACTAATCCCATTTCTTTTAGTAATGCAGGTGATACTGTTGTACCATCTTCAAATCTATTTAAATCGCTAACGTTGATAACTGCATATTTAGTTTGGAATTCATAGTTATTGAATCCTCTTTTTGGAAGACGTCTATATAATGGAGTTTGTCCTCCTTCAAATACAGTTCTTACTCCTCCACCACTTCTTGCGTTTTGACCTTTATGACCTTTACCACTTGTTTTTCCTAAACCTGATCCTCTACCACGACCTACAATTTTTCTTTTTTGTGTAGCTCCGATATTTTTCTCTAATTCATGTAACTTCATTATCCTAAAATCTCCTCTTTAGTTTTTCCTCTTAGGCTTGCAATGTGCTCAGGTGTTTTAATTTGTTTTAATGCATTAAGTGTTGCATTAGCCATATTGTTTTTAGTTCTTGATCCAAGTGATTTAGATAAAATGTCACGGATTCCTGCAAGTTCTAGAACAGCTCTAACTGCTCCACCAGCGATTACACCAGTACCAGCAGCAGCAGGTCTTAATAAAACTCTAGCAGCTCCTCTTTCTCCAATTACTTCATAAGCAATTGTTCTATCATCAGTTAAAGGTATTTTAATTAAATTTTTGTTAGCATCTTGAATAGCTTTCTTTACGGCATCGCCAACTTCGTTAGCTTTTCCCATACCTAGTCCAACTTGACCATGTCTGTCCCCAACTACAACAGTAGCAGAAAATCTTCTTTGTCTACCACCTTTATTAACTTTAACAACACTTTTGATTTCAACAACTTGTTCTTCTAAAGTTTTTGCTTTTGGGTCATTGTTTTTATTTTGCATAAATTACCCTCCTTCTAAAATTCTAAACCATTTTCACGTGCTGCTTCTGCTAAAGCTTTAACACGTCCATGATATAAGTATCCACCTCTATCGAATACTACTTTTTTAACGTTTGCTTTTTTTGCTTCAGCTGCTACTTTTTCACCAACTTTAGTAGCTGCTTCAACATTGCTTCCATTAGTTAATTTTAGATCTTTATCAAGTGATGAGGCACTAGCTATTGTTGTTGCAGTCTCATCATCAATAATCTGTGCAAAAATGTTTGAATTTGATCTAAACACATTAAGTCTTGGAACAGCACTTGTACCATGTACATCTTTTCTTACTCTTTTGTGTCTTTCAACACGCATAGCGTTTCTTGATTCTTTCTTAATCATAAGTAACTTCTCCTTATCTTATATTTTAAGCAGCTTTCTTACCTTCCTTACGAATAATGTGTTCGTCTTTATAACGAATACCTTTTCCTTTATAAGGTTCTGGTTGTCTAACTTTTCTAACATTTGCTGCAAATTCTCCAACTTTTTCTTTATCGATACCTTTAATAGTAAGTTCTGTATTACTTGGAACTTCTACTGTAATACCTTCTGGAATTTGCATTTCAACTGGATGTGAATATCCAGCACTAATAACTATTACATTACCTTTTAGAGTGAAACGGTAACCTACACCAATGATTTCAAGTTTCTTTTCATAACCATGTGTAACACCAGTAATCATATTATTGATATTAGCATTGATTGTACCATGCATTGGTTTATAATTATCATTTGCTCTTAATACTTCTAAAGTGTTGTCTTCTACTTTAATAGTGATTCCTTTTACTAGATTAGTAGTAAGGGATCCTTTAGGTCCTTTAACAGTTACTATTCCATTTTCTTCTGTAATTGTAACACCCTCTGGTATTGCAATCTTTCTATTTCCTATACGACTCATTTCAAGGCCTCCTTACACTTTAGATTACCAGATGTAAGCTAAAACTTCTCCACCAAGGTTTTCTTTACGAGCTTGTTTATCTGTCATAATTCCTTTTGAAGTAGAAATTATAGCAATTCCTAATCCGTTTAATACTTTTGGAACTTCATCGCTTTTAACATAAACTCTTAATCCTGGTTTTGAAATACGCTTTAATCCAGTAATTACTTTTTCTTTTTTATTTCCATATTTAAGTGTTAGTAAAATGTTCTTTTGAGCATCTTCTCCAACTACTTTGTAATCTTTTATAAATCCTTCTTCTTTTAAAATTCTAGCAAGTTCTACTTTTAATTTAGAAGCAGGAACGGTTACATCAGCATAACCCATTGAATTTGCATTACGCATACGCGTTAGCATATCTGCAATTGTATCAGTTACTACAGCCATATAAAATCCTCCTTCCCAATTACCAGCTTGATTTTTTAATTCCTGGTATTTGTCCTTTATAAGCTAATTCTCTAAAGCAAATACGGCATATTCCAAATTTACTCATAACTGCATGAGGTCTACCACATCTTTTGCAACGTGTATATTCACGTACTTTGAATTTTTGCTTTCTATTAGCTTTAACAATCATACTTTTTTTTGCCATTATTACCCTCCAATTACTTTCTAAATGGAATTCCAAGTTCACTTAATAAATCATAAGCTTCTTCGTTAGTTTTTGCAGTTGTTACAAATACGATATCCATTCCACGTACTTTTACAACACTGTCATATTCTATCTCAGAAAATATAAGTTGTTCTTTAATTCCAAGTGTGTAGTTTCCTCTACCATCAAAAGCTTTTGGTGAAACACCTCTAAAATCACGTACACGAGGAAGACCGATTGATACTAACTTATCCATGAAGTTGTACATATTGTTTCCTCTTAAAGTAACTTTACAACCAATTGATTGTCCTTCTCTTACTTTAAATCCTGCTATTGATTTTCTAGCTTTTGTAATAACTGGTTTTTGTCCTGAAATAACTTCAAGATCTTTTACGGCAGCATCTAGTAATTTTGAATTACTTGTTGCATCTCCTACACCCATGTTAATAACTATTTTTTCTAGTTTAGGAACTTCCATTATTGTAGTATAATTATGTTTTTTAATTAGACTTGGAACAATTTCATTCATATATCTTTCTTTTAGGCGGTTCATAAATCAAGTCCTCCTTCCACTAATCGATTTTCTCGTTAGATTTTTTAGCTACTCTAACTTTTTTATCTTTTTCTATAGTATGTCCGATTCTAGTTCTCTTTTTAGTCTTAGGATCGATAAGCATAACATTAGATCTATGAATTGGTGCTTCTTGTTCAAGAATTCCACCAGTTTCTTGACCGTTTCCTTTTTTATGTTTCTTTACGATATTACATCCTTCAACTATAACTCTATTTTCGGCTTTAAGGGTTTTTGTAATTTTTCCTTCTTTACCTTTACTAGATCCAGCAATTACTATAACTTTATCTCCTACTTTTAAGTTCATAATATCCTCCTATAGTACTTCCTTAGCTAGTGATACTATTTTCATGAAATCTTTATCACGAAGTTCTCTAGCTACAGGGCCAAAAATACGAGTTCCTACTGGACTCTTATCATCCTTGATTATAACGCAAGCATTATCATCAAATTTAATATAAGAACCATCTTCTCTTCTTAATCCGAATGTTGTTCTAACTATTACAGCTTTAACAACTTTACCTTTTTTAACAGTTCCATTAGGTGTGGCATTTTTAATTGTACCAACAACTATGTCACCGATATTACCAGTTTTAACTTTGCTTCCACCAAGTACTCTGATTACTAATAATTCTCTAGCACCTGAGTTGTCAGCAACTTTCAAACGACTTTCTTGTTGAATCATAATTAATCCTCCTTCACCTAAGAGTTATAAAATAACTGCTTCCTTTACTATTTCTTTTAAGTAGAATCTCTTTGTTTTAGAAATAGGTTTTGTTTCAACTATTCTAACAACGTCTCCTACTTTTGCTCTATTTGATTCATCATGAACTGCATATTTCTTTGAAGACTTTACTCTTTTTCCATAAAGTGGATGTTTTTTGTAAGTTTCAACTAATACAGTTATTGTTTTATTATTAACAGAGCTAACTACTTTTCCAACTAATTCTCTATTTGTTTTTTCCATGTGCACCCTCCTACTTTGTATTTCCTTCGTTTAATTCTCTTTCACGAAGAACTGTTTTAAGTCTTGCAACAAGATGTCTTAAGTCTTTGATTATTGAAGGTTTTTCTAGGTTACCAGTTGCTTGTTGGAAACGCAAATTAAATAATTCTTCTTTATTTTCTTTTATTTTATTAT